>Ga0325411_1006209_pt1 | contig 13148 bp, 7 predicted proteins | sample PopdelMetagenome_13_FD_206181 | JGI IMG/M metagenome (GOLD analysis project Ga0325411, IMG submission 206181) | Populus deltoides microbial communities from Bellville, Georgia, United States - Xylem-PdIQD-R4 | ecosystem: Host-associated > Plants > Phyllosphere > Stem > Wood/Secondary xylem... | reverse complement strand
CCCCACTCAATATGCAAATGATATTTAGATTTTCTGGAAAAGACAATCCTACCCTCACTTCTAAGACAATTGTTAAGTGCAATGAATGATAAGATGGTTAAAATATTATCTGAATCTACGATGTTTCTTTCTCCTCACAATAAACAGGATAAAGCTCTAACCTTTTAGTTTTTTTTTTTTTTTTTTTATGCATTCAAATGTGTCGGTAGAATTCAAGTGCCTCCGGGTATAATAGTTAAATTTAGGAGTATAACATTTAAATCCAGGAATATCCGAGGACATTTTCTTATTAAGGTATATAAACACTCCGAACCCATTCTAACAAGCTCTCGTAGAAGAACCCAAATCTCATCCCTGTATTTTACATACTACAACTTTCGGTGAAGAGTACTTCAGAATTAGGGGTGACGGGCTGACAGCCACAATGCTGAGGTCAGAGCAATGCTGAAGCATATCCCTCTCTCTCTCTTTTTAGTTCTATATAAAAAATTGAATAGTATACTGTTTAAAAATATATAATTACATCACACAAATTGATTTAACGTTTATGTCACGTATTTCATTTAACTATCTTGATTACATGAATCAAGAATTAAATTCACTAACCTTCACTTTTGCTTAAAACGGGCTCTCAAACGTATGGCTAATTTATAAATCAATTAAATTTTGACTCGAACGTTAAGCGTTAGTTTCGACCTCCAACTTGAGACATTTATAGATTTTTTCCCCATTAATTATTTGTTATGTATCCGACTTGACTTTCTTTTAATGAATTACGTTTGAATCTTAATGATTCCAATCTATTTAATTAATTATTACATAAAAAAAGGGTTACCCCTTGCTAGGTAGCTTAAAGCACAAGAATTCTCTTAATAAAAAAATCCAACTTAATTAATATTCCTACCAAACACACTAATAGATGTTATCCTTCCTTGTAAAGCAAACTATATATATATATATATATATATATATAAGTAAGTAAGTTTTGATTCGAGCTCTATCTTACCGCCAAGAAGGAAATAGGGAATATATATTTTATTCTTACCATAACCCAGTCCATAGAGTCTTCGCAGAGGTATAATCATACCAGGCGGTAGTTATTTTTATATTTGAATGCGTTTAACTTGATGAACTTGAAAAGATATTAAATTAATATATTTTTTAATATTATCTTTATAGTTTTGATTTGCTGTATTAAAAATAAAAAAAATAAAATTGATAGATTTTTAAAACAAAAAATATTTTTTAAAAAATACCATTCACCACTATATTAAAGCATATACCAGTAATTACCAAACTAATCTACTGGCTTGAAATGGATAGACACTGAGAAACTTGGTGGCCGGTGCGATACTTCCATAAATAGTTTGGTTTGACTGCTAAAATTAAACCATTAATCGCTTTGCACATTCATTCAAACGAAACTTTTTGACTTGGATGTTTTAACCACATTGCAAGAAACATAAACCACAAATATCTCTCCACCAGATGCTTCCGCATGAATTTTATGCTATACAACGCGATGCGATTTGCTCCTTTTTGGAACAAAAATATCATTAAAATGAGATGCCATCTATCGATTCCGGGCAACTTGATGTGAATGACTGAGCAATACTACAGATTTGAGATGGGTAAATGTCCATTCGAAACTAGACACGAGGGGAGAAAAATAAATTCGAGCATAGGGCTGATCGATCTGTTAGGTTTAAATTCTGTTTTGTTAGAGAATAATATAAATTATATCTTATGATCTTACCTAACAGATTTAGTTATTGGATTGAGATGATTCTTTGACATGGTATCAGAGCTTTGATGATCAAGCGGTCACGAGATTGAATCTTACCATCCCTATATATTTGATAAACATTAAGCATTAAATAATATGGACATGTGTAAGTTTCAAACCTGAAAAGTTTTTACTTAAGAGAGTATTTTAGAAAATAATATAAATTATATCTTGAAATCTCACTTAACAACTTAAATTATTGGATTGAGATGATTCTTTAATTGACATGCTTTGCCTACTTTCAAGATTTTTAGGGTGACTTTTTTTTCATACCCAACTTTGGCCGGGATAGGTTAGCTTGATTTAGGATTTTGCTCTGCCGAGGTATAATAACAGGTGAGTATATAACTGCTTAGGGTTATAGGAAAACAAAAAAAACCTAAAAAATGATTGGACCTGTGCACAATCGTCCTCTTACCAGCAAAATTAATATGTACATCATGCATAGCAGCACTGCTCAATAACTCCACGTACCCCTTGCAAGGGATCCCATTCGAAGTTCGAACACGTCTCGTCATGCATGTTTCGAGCTTTTCAGTCACCCCGCGAAGATGGTCTCGTAGAGCTCGATCTATTGCTCTTTTCATCTCTTCGTTTTCTCTTGGAACCTTGATCATGTTTGAGATGTTAATATGGAGTTGGGATCATTAATCTACAGACACCTGATCATTTCATTTTCAATCCTCAGGTATTTGATTTCTTTCTCCTGCTCAGCATACATATTGTCTCGGGCTGCCATTAAAAGAAGAAAAGGAATTAAAAGTAGCAGGCCGGGTTTTAATTCTATCGGCATCGTTCCTTCTCTTCACTGAGATCCATTCCTAATAACATTTTTTGATTTAGTGAAATTAAAGATTATTTTATATGTCAAATTTTATTGAAAAAAATTCAGATTTAATTATCGAGATCTTAATTCAATAAACATTCAAATTTTTCTATTTAAAAAAAAAAAAAAACCATTCAACGTCCGAAGCCAAAGCCTCAAAGGTCTTGTTCAATCCTACTATACTGCTATTGTTAAATATTGTTAACCATGGAAAGCAGTTAAGTACCAACAAGCATTTAATAACCACTAAAATCACAAAAAAGACAAGCATAGATTGCATCATAGGCGTGATTATTTTCAGTTTGGTTTGGTTTTTGTTAAAAAAATAATGAAACTGAAATTTTTTAAAAAAAGAACAATACCGATTCAAATCGATGGGTTTTAATTTGGTTTGGTTTTTTAAGATAAAAACTGGTTTGACTCGGTTTTTTTTCGATTTTCTTTCGGTTTGGATTCGGTTCGGTTTTTTCGGTTTCAGGCTTATGAAACCGAAACCGAACCGAACCGGTCAGTTTTTTTAAAATTTTAATTGGTTTATTGGTTTTTTTCACAGTTTGGTTTTTTCAGTTTTATCAGTTTAATCAGTTTCTTGATTTTTTTCTCAACCTTCTCAACCCTAACAACAGGGGACCATAATACCTTCCAATTTTTGTTTTGCCGCTTGTCTTGTGTTTCTAAATTTTAAATTCTTCGCTTCCAAAAATAGATGAGGTAGTGCATGATGGCGCAGAATCTACATTCCATGATACAGAACATGAGGCAAAGCACATAAAACATACAAGACTGTAGCTTCAATGGGTGACGGAGCTTATCCGAGCATCCAAGGGTAACAGGCTAACAGCACTTGTCTTTAGATTGGGTCTAAGATGTCCTCGAAGTCTCACAAAGCAACACCCTCGAATACAATACTCTTCGGGATCCCGAGCTAGTCAAACATATCCTAATGTCAATCGAACATCTCCAAGCACATTATTCTCGAGTCAAATCTGATCCACTCGCCACCAACTATGGGGTAAAACATGCATCCATTAGATAAAAGCACGTCTATCGTCATCAATAGTACACATCCCACAAAACTCAAATTTTATGCAGCTTTTGCATAGGTTTATTATTATTATTATTATTATTATGAGCATGTGTCTGCAAATAGTTCAAAGTTATAAATGACAAGCATATTGACCATTGCATGGACACAACCATGTAGATTCAAGGGTGTATAAATTTTCTAGAATCCCCAGATAAGGCATCTATTTGCAATCTATTTCTAAGCAATTAAGTTTTTTAAACCTTGTAAATACACACAACCCAATATTTAAGACTGTTTTTCTTCATTGCCGTGCTAACTTGTGCATAAAAAATCCTCTAATCCTAATAAATAACTTGTTTTATATGTGTTCATGTTATCTAAGTTCAACTTTCTCAACTTCCTAGTCAAGTTATTAAAAATATTGTTCTTTTGATTTTGAGAGTGTTTCTTCGGATCATTCGAAAGAGAAAAATCGGTTTCGATTGAAATATAAAAGCTGAATTGAAGATACATAAAGAATTTTGAGCCCTAGGCTGCCAGGCAACGTCATTAAAAAGGAAAATTGAAAAAAGAGAAAAAGAAAAGAAGCCCACTCGAAGTACCTTTCGAGGATTTTAAAACTAAAGCCAGCCCATTTGGGACCTGTAGAAATATGAATATGTCTAGAAAACATGGTTTGGACCGCAGAACACAATAATCATGCTTGAGAAACTCCAAACCAGCTCGTCGTTGTGCTACCTCTTCATTTTTGTTCTTTTAGTCGGGCACTGTCCATAAAGATTGGTTCCATTCAAATAATGCAAAACCACTTAAATAAAGAACACCCGTAGTAATTTTACTGTTAAAGTTGTCCTGTTCACTATATCTCATGTATCATGGTGAATTTTGGAGTAGTTAATTTTTTCTTAATTTTTAATTTGGTTTTCAATTTTTTTTTTTGTACAATTGAATCATTCTAAGCCTAAATTAATAGCAATTTTTTTTTTTTTTAAGAAACGGTGAAATCAAAACACAAAGAACCAAAGTGAAAACTATATAATCATAAGTTGCTTTTTACCTTTTTATTTTTTATTTTTTAGTGTGTTTACGTTAACTATGTATTCATAAAAAATTAATATTGAACTTATTTGATTACATAATCCAGATTGCAATTTTGATGGGTTAAGTCATGACACTCGATTTTTATTTTTTCTTTTCGTTTAATTCATATTTTGTCCTTTATTTAAAAAATAATAATAATTTCACCATTTGATATTTATAATGTAATGTAATGTAACTTAAAACAAAAAAAATGTAATGTAACCTTTTTTGATGGATTAAGCCATGACACTCGATCCTTGATGATCAATTTTTTTATTTAACTTAAAACAAAAAAAATGTAATGTAACCCCTTGTTATCAATAATCTGTTTTTGCTATCTCAATCTCATGCACCTATTATGGTTTTTTTTTTAATAATTTCATATAAAAAAAATCTGCATGTGCTCTATTGTCATATAAATCTATCAAATGAAAAATAATCTATGGGATAAGAAATTTATTGAATTTGATATTGTGCATGACTTGTATCGCGAGATTGGTTGGTCGACTCGAGTTCACTTTTTTTTTTTAATTGAGTTTTTTTCCCACAAATTTCATCATTTCAACATTGAGTTAGTCGGAGATTTACCTTTTCAATTTGTTTTTTTTTTCAAGATTATCCATGTAAGTTTCACATGTAACCCAAATTGACTTAGGTAAATCCAATGTATTTTTATCTTAATATTAAATAAAAATATCATTCAATATGCAATTGATTTTAAATTCATGGCTAAATTATATTTCTTTTTTATGAGACACATTAGCAATATCTAGACTTTTTTCAGACGTTTAAAAAAAAATCATTTTGATCCACGACATAGTGCGTGCCAATAGGCTAGTTTTAGACCAACCTTGTTTATTTATTTATTAGGATATGGTTGTTGCATATAAAATAATTTGTTTTTAGAATATTTTTTTATAAATATTTTATTTCCATTTTTAATTAGGTTAATAAAAATTATTTAAAAATATTTTTTTTGTGTTTGATATGCATGTGAAAATAAGTGACAAGGAAAAAAATGGGATTAATTAGTAATACGATACAACATATTTAATGAAAAAATATTTTTTGTAAAATATTTTCATCTCTAAGCTAATCATAAGTGTATTTTTCTTGTTTTAAACTTATTTTTATTTGATCATAAAATATTTTCTATTTCCCAAAGAAATGACAATATTTCAAGTCTGGGTCTACATGAAATTAATTTAGAATTAAGGACTAATTAGAGCATTGAATAATAATAATATGAAAGTTTGATAAAAGAACCAAGTGTAAAATCAACAAAAATTTAGGTAAACCTAGTTAGTTGCCCAAGATGCTGTTGTGGAAATTTTTAATAATGTTATTAGTCTTAATCTAATCGGTGCGACCGGTCAACCCAACTATTGGATTGGCCAAAGTTTCAAAGAAAATTATGTGAAAATTAATCTATTGTTGTCTCGTTGATCTTGTGTTTGCAACCGCGAATCGGTTAACTAAGCAAAAATTTGATTTGATTTTTTTTAAAATATATGTTCAAAATTGTGTTAATTTTTATATATATAAAAAAACTAAAATGAAGATGTTTTAAATTGATCAAGGTTAAATTAAGTTAATATATCAAACTCGTGATTCTGGTTATAATTTTAATTGTGTTTAATAGCCTTGTTCTATGAATCTATTTTTAATTAATTAAAAATTATAAATATAAAGATCTACGAGGAAAAAGACAAATAAAATTATTGAGGATAATTTTATTTTTACATAAAAATTATCTTATCCAATTCATAATTTTTTACAATAATTTTTTTTAACAGGAGCATGGTTAATTGAATAAAAACCAACTACAATAAATTTAAATTGGAATAAAAATAAAAAAGTGTACATTTTTAATAAGATAAACTATGTTTTGTCATTCATGTATTTTTCTTATTTTTGATGAAATCATGTTATTTTATGAGCATTATTCTTTAAGCAAAAACTGATCATGAAAGTAAGATTTAATTAAAAAAATAAAATAAACATAAACCAATCATCTCTCCACATCTACATGAGAAAAAATAAGAAAAATAAATGTAGAAAATATTATATAAAACAATTACAAGAAGAAAAATTCATTCTCATTTAATATTAATGAGCAAGTTATTATAAAAAAGAATGCATACAAAGCTAATGGAAAATTCATAAAACAATTGATAATATCATTGTAAAAAAGTCATAACCTTCTTAAAAACAATAACATAATATTTTTATTATGTTTTTTAATAAAAGACAATGACAATTAAAATAAGATTTATTAAAAATTTAAATCGGAAAAAAAGTATTCCTCCAATTTAAATTTCATTTCCTAATTAGTGCATCGCTTAATTGCTTTAACAAACACGTTTTTTTTTTAATTTATGGCAAACACTTTTTTATAAAGAAAACCCTATCATCATCTTAAATGCAGGCTTTTTAAAAATAATTAAAGTACAATCTCAATCTTTTGTATGTGACCAATCAATCATGTAAAAAATATATTAACAAATTTTTAAAATAAAAATTTTATTTTAATTGAGCATTCATGTGCTATTTGTTTTTTCATATTCGGCACATAATAATTGAAAACAATTCCTGTAAAAAAGCCATAATAACCATGACAAACTTGAATTATAATTGAAATATCATATTAATCTTTTTTTTATAGTGCATTTAAATGAAAATAAAAAAAATAAAAAAATATAGAATGGGGTCAAGCCCAATAATAAAAGGTCTTAACACGCGTGGGCTTGCCTTCTTTCCTTTCTTGAAAAGAATATAGCTCACGACACATTGTGTGCTTGCCCATTAGAGAGATGGATAAAAAATCGACCTTGAGTGTTTTTGAATCAAAATATCAATTTTCAACTTATTTTTGCTTAAAACATCTTTAATATATCAATAAATCAATATCTTAATTTAAAATACCCCTAAGTTGGTTCAATAATACAAAATTAAACTAAAAAAACAATTTTGTTAACCTTAATTTACTTTGTATGGCAAGATAAAGAGTAAAAAACACCTTAATAGAACTCTTCTTGTTAGATGTAACCCATTAACAACAAGGATGGTTCTGTTTTATTTAGAATGCGGTTAATTAACTACTTTCTCTTTCTCTTTGTTTTTTATTGATTTTCTCTCTCTCCCTACTCAAACTTAAAGATTAAGGTTGCGTTTGTTTTCCGCTAGTTTTTGCTTTTGCGGTGAAAAAAACACAACAAGGTATTTGGTAACAAACCAAACTGTGTTTTATGTTGTGGGGCCAACTAAAAAATTGAGTTTGAGATGTAGTTTTTGTGCAGCAGTTTTTATATGTTTTTTTAACTGAGTTTTGTATACCATGTTTGTTTTTGAAAAAAATTAAATTTTTTTATTTTTTCTTTGCTTCATATTAATATTTTTTGATGTTTTCAGATTATTTTGATGCGCTGATATCAAAAATAATTTTTTACAAATAAAAAAAAATATTTTAATGCATTTCCAAATAAAAAACCTTTAAAAAATAACCGCAACTAAATATTTTATACATGTTTTTTTTCTACACATAAACTTCAACCATAATTTTTACCATCTAAATCCAACTAAATTCACTTTTTTAAAATTTATTTTTTAAATCACAACCGCAAAAGTTACTTTAAAAACAAACACATTTTTAAAATATGAATAAAAGTGTAAAATCCTTAAAAACCATGGGTAAAAAAAGATAACAAAAAAAATCCTAGCATACCAAAACACTTAAAAACACACCTCATGCACAGTAAATTAAAAAAAAAAGGTGGCTAGCGTTTTGTTTCATGCATTGTCAATTTTGTCCCCAAAATTTCAAGTAGAACAGGATTATTTTTTCAAAATCAATTATTGATTCAACATTATAGTTTTTAACACCATCAAAACTTCAAATCAAGTTAAAGTTAATTGAAACAAATCATTAAATTTAATTTAAAATTAATTTAATATAAAATGATTAAATTAAAGAAAAAGTTAAGGGAAAAAAGGAAGTATTGTGCAAATTTACAGTCCTTTCTCTCTTGGTCTGTAGTGAAACATGGAGGCTTTTTAGGTTTTTTCTTACGAGGGGAATAAAAGGATGAGCTTACCTTAATAATTTTTTGTTTTTAAAAAAGCTTGCTGGTAACAATGAAACACTTTGGTACTTAACAAATTTATTTGTCATAATTATAATTATAGTTATGATGTTATAGTTCCGAGTTATTTTCATAATCACAATTATTATATATATATATATATATATATATATATATATATATGTTCAGAGACGCAATTAGAGCTGACTTGTTTGCAATTTCCTTGACTCGCCAGTTGAAATGCTCATCCCTTATTCTCTCTTTCGTTCTTCGATACCAATTTGCGAATCTGAACTCGCACTTCGTTCCGCCAACTTTATCCTACCGAGCAACCAATGCAAAGCCAACTTTAGGCATTAAATATCTTGAAGTTTTCATAGATATCTAAGCAAGCATTATTAACCTAGCCTTCGTAAATAAGTAACAAAGCTTCGGTAAAAAGTTTTGTTAAAAATGAGAAAAGAAAAGGGATGTAAATATGTTTCAAAAGGTGAGGACACCAATAATTGCCCTAAGCGCTCGTTGCTCCTCGGGCACCGCGTGCAACAGTAGAGTTCATGCTCTGATATTACTTGGAAACAGGTTTATATGCCGACAATTGAGTGATTTGACCAGATGGCATGTATTGCTTCTCGGGCAGCCGCGGGCACCAAAGAATTCATATTTGCTGATAGTACCGTTCGAGTGATTTGCCATTCTCCAGCATCAATTTGTTGAATGAATTATGAAGATCGAAATGTGATGGCAATAATTGCTTCTCTTTTAACTTATTGTCTCGACGGACTGTTTGTGTTTGAACAAGGTTTGATGGTTTGAAAGGAAGCTACATGTCTTCTCAAAGCGATTTCTTTTTTCTTATCGAATATGCTCAAGTGGTCTCATCATGCATTCTTGTTGCTTATGGATCGAGAAAGGTCTCTCGTTAAGCAAAATATAGAAACCATGACCTTCGACCTCCGAGTGCTGGGGCGGAGACAAAAGAAAAGGGGTATCCTAGAATCATCGTCTGCGTTTTTGTAACAAGGCAAAAATGCATGTCCGGTCAATATATAAGATTTAAAATTCAATGTTCAATAATAAGAGATATTATGACGGTGCATAAGGAAAAAAAAAAAAGTTACCGGATTTACCGGGCTCTTTTTTAATAAACTCGATATTGTTAAAAAAATTTGATAAAACAATTATAATCACTTTGAAACATCTTCAAATAATGTCATAATTAATTGATAATTTTATTTAGATTAATCAAACTTTAAATTACCTTAACCCCAATTAACATCAAACAAAATTAATATTTAAAAATATAATTATGATTAAATAGTATTATTTTTTAGATATTTTTCTAACATGTGTTATTTTCTTAAAATTCTTAACAAAATTTGTTAAAATGATAAAATAACCTGCATTTTTGTTGAAAATATAAATATAGATCTACTTCTTCGTTATCCGTGATTGAATTTTGGGGGGCCATTTTGGTGCAAAAACCCATGCTGATTTGATCTAAACCATTGTTTATCGAGGGAGGCTCACTCACTTTGATTATTGGACCTTCAAACAGCATACTGTTATTCACAAGACCCTTTGGTCATGTAAAAAAAAAAGGTAGAAAGCTAAAAACAAAACAAAAAGAATCCGATGGAAGGGCAGCCACATCCCAAGTTGATCGGCATTCTTTGGAGGTTGTGCCGAAAAAGAAATTATTGTACTCACCCTTACTGGGAATTTTCGGCGATTTGAAGTAACTATACTGCGGTGACCTTGTTACTTAATAATTTGGGTAAAAACACACATTTTTTTCAAAAGAACTAGTTGTTTTTATGTAAAACTTTCATGCTAACAAGCACCCCCCTTCTCAGCACTCTTCTTCAAAAAAAGTTCTCTGCGACAAGGCCAGCTGCCGTTTTGTTCGATGACATGCTGAAAATTACAGGCCAGAATAAGAATGAATTCTCCAACATGTAAAGGAGAAAAAAGGGTCGAATCACTAGAAAAATCATTTGAAATATTTGACGTGAATTGCTCGTTTTCCTTGTACAGAACCAACTTGATAAAACTCAGTAGCAGCCTCGCAGCCAAGGGCGGCCGGGCTTACACAAGACAAGGGGGCCGAATGCCCACTTCTTGAAACTTGTCTACCATATCATAAAGATATTTTTTGAATAACTCGAATGGATTAGATTATCTATCTTGCTTTTTGGACGAGCGGTGGTATTTATTGCCCAAGTAATAATTATGGTCCAAGAGTCTGACACCCAAAATAAAAGGCAAATGCTTATTTATAATCTATGGATACTATAAATTATTCTCTCAAACGGCACGCTGAAGTAATTAATTAAGAAACTGCCATTACATAGCCCAAAAGAAACTCTAATTGAAGTGGGGACACGCAATGCTAGAAACCAGTAGGCAGCAACCCATACAAACTTTGGGGGATTAACGAGGGCATTTGGACTCGAAAGCAAAAGGGCCAACACTGAAGAGAGCAAATTCACGCTTCTTTTCATCAACAAAAGGCTTCTTCTCAGGCCTCAACATGGCGCCTGTCAGTCCACCATGGAGATTAGTTATCTTGCTGCAAGCAGTACTTGGTGATGAGACTAGCCACGCCTTGCACTTGTGAACTCCATAGTTGGTGATGGTCCCGGGCGCTTTGATGAGGAAGTAACCATTCTTGTCGGTTGTAGCCTTCACGTCTTGTGGCTTCATGGTATTATTGCACTGTAGTTTTACAGTAGCACCTGCACATGATAATCAATGCTTACTCACTTATTAGACAAAAAATAATAACAATTACTTTTCTTCCCTCTCCCCTCCTCCCTTTTAGGTCTCTAGCCGTGGGATACCCATGCACAACGCTAGACTAGGCATTTGATGTTTACTTTTGTACCTAGAGTAAAGAGCTAGTCCTTGGAATAAATAAAGCTGCTTCAGCCCATAACTTTATTATCCCATTGATGTTACATGCACTCATAAAAAGAGTAGGGACCTCGTCTCTCTATCTGTCCATAAATTCAAAACTTGAATAAAATAGATAACGGACATGTCCATGTCGCAGAGAGATCAGGAGAGCTGACACAATGCGTATGAACATGTACGGCAATAATAACTTGTCTCTTATTTTTGTACAAGTAAAGTAGAAGAACAGAGGACAACATATACTCTTATGCATGCCCACGCACAAGACATAATCTTTCAAGATAAGACACAAAAAAGAAGCAACATTTTCATAAAATAAACGAGCTAGCTAGCTCATGTTATTTTTTTGGCTTGTAGGAGGAAGCTATAGTTATGCTTGAACATGCAAAACGGTATAGTTGCTTGAATGTTGTTTCTTAAGAATATTGTTAGATTAACTCAACACTGTTTTTAAAGAAAAGAGATAAACTTAAGCCAGAGAGATTAGGAAGTTTGAACAAGTTACCAAGAACTGGTTTTGCTCCCAAGAGGGTATCAACCCCAGAATAGTTGCAAGATTTGCAGTAAACAACACCTTGAACTGCTATGAGCTTTCTTGGGAAGTGAGTGGGTACTGGTGGGGGAATGTGAGGCTTTGGTGGGTGCACTGGTGCATGTGCTGGAGTGTGAACAGGTGCAGGAGCTGGTGCGTGACCATGATGGTGGTGGTGGTGGTGTGGGGTTGGTGCTTGGCTAGGTGCATGACTCGGTGGCGCACTCACTGGTGCTGCTGTTGGGTAGTGGTGGTAGGAGCCCCGGTGATGGGGTGCCTCAGCTGGCAGTGACTCAGCTTTCTCACTAAAAACAGTGAAGCATAGCAATGAAAGGAGGAATGGCACAAGTGCTTTAGCTATAACAAAACCCATCTCTTTCTATTTTTGGACCTCTCTGAGAAACCGAGAGAGAGAGAGAGAATGTGAGAGGGAAAGAGAGATGTAGAGATATGCTGCCAAGGGAGGGATTTTATAGACCAAGTGACTGTTCGGACGTAGAAAAATATATTAAAGTAATATATTTTTTATTTTTTAAAATTTATTTTTCTAATGATTTAAAAATATAAAAATACTTAAAATTAAAAAAAACATTTTAATTTTTTTTTAAATACAGTTGTAACACAATTACAAAGACCTCCTAGCAAGCCGTGATTTGCTGCGATTTTGCTGATAAAAATCCCTCTCCCTCTCTTTTAACACTAGTGGGGTAAATCTGCTCGAGAAGTAAGTTCTAGACTGTTGTATACAGGGAGGGAGGGAGGGATGCATCTAGGCTCATTTGTTAAAAAACAATTTGGTGTGTAATATTTGCACTCTGGGAGTAGGGTTAACTTGTTAAATTTATATATAATGTAGATATTATTTATAATAGTGGATTAAAATAACTTAAAAATTAGAT
>Ga0325411_1006208_pt1 | contig 13149 bp, 2 predicted proteins | sample PopdelMetagenome_13_FD_206181 | JGI IMG/M metagenome (GOLD analysis project Ga0325411, IMG submission 206181) | Populus deltoides microbial communities from Bellville, Georgia, United States - Xylem-PdIQD-R4 | ecosystem: Host-associated > Plants > Phyllosphere > Stem > Wood/Secondary xylem... | reverse complement strand
AAATTAATTTTTAAAATATAAAAACAAAAAAATCTAAAGATGATATCATGCTTAGAGAGATTTCATCTCACTGGAATTTAAATTTCTCAGAAACTTCTCAGTGCAATCATAGAATTTAAATTTGTCAGAAACTTCACATCGTCCTATAGTTCAATTCAGGTAGAAACATACTTTTGGATTTTGGGTTGAACGGCAAGTTGTTCTATCTAAGCAAGGGATGCAAGAAATTAATGGTATGGATGTGAATGACTGTCCAAGACACCATCAAAAAGAGATTCTGTTTTTATATATATATAATGCAATTTAAGTTTAAAAAACCACTAAATTAATTTTTCTTATATTAATAAATAAATAAATTAAAAACAATAACGGATATGATTATGAGTAGTTTTAAGTTACTTTTTATGATTTATTTTTAAAAAATAAAAAAAATTAATTAGAATAAAAAAATTTAGTTGAAAATATTTTTATTATTTTTTATAGATCGTAAATTTTATAAGTTATTTTTTTATATCTATATTGTTTAAATAAATTATAAAAACTAACTAAATTCTTTTAATTCCCTTGCAATTTACAGAGGTAAGCTATTGTTTTTGCTTGTCTCAGGATAAAGCCCTCCCTCCTCGCTCGGCAAACAATCACAAAACAAACCACTAAAGGTCTGATGTAGAAAATATTTTTTTCTACAAAACCTTGCATTTCCTCTCTACCCTCCGTCCCTTCACAGGACACTATACCAAACACCATTTCTATCCTCTCTTGAATTCTCTCCCTCCATCGAACTTGAACCTCAGCTAGACAGTTCCACAAACACCTCCCACTCACACTAAAACCATCCTCCAACCACCAACCTTACCATTTGCTAACCTCATGAATCATGGAAAGATCACACATAGCATCAAAGTGAAGTAAACTGCAGGGTACAGCGGTTTTAGCTAATGGCTTCAACAAGTTCAACACCAAGTGACCCTTCTATTTCTCTGCACGAAGACACAGCAATCAGAGCTGTGAACAAGAGATATGAAGGGTTGATTACTGTTAAAACAAAGGCAATAAAGGGTAAAGGGGCATGGTATTGGGCTCATTTAGAGCCAATTTTGATTAAAAACCCTGATACAAATCTCCCTAAAGCAGTTAAACTTAAGTGTTGTTTATGTGAAGCTGTTTTTTCTGCTTCAAACCCATCAAGAACTGCCACTGAACATCTCAAAAAAGGAACTTGTTCTAATTTTGTATCAGTTTCAAGGCCCAATTCAGCAATTTCTCCATTGCCTATATCTTCTTTGCCTTCCCCACCTTCAAATAATCATAGAAAGAGAAGCTCTCAAATGGGTACTGCTTTAAAGTCTCTAGCTTTAGTCGAGTCAAATAAATACTGCGACCAAGTTGGTTACTTTAATTCTGGGTTTACTCCAAAAGGTCACGATTTGGTGTTATCCGGTGGAAAAGAGGATTTAGGTGCATTAGCAATGTTGGAAGATAGTGTAAAGAGGCTTAAAAGTCCAAAAGCCTCACCTGGTCCTTTGTTAAACAAGGAACAGGTTGATTCTGCTCTTGAGTTATTGAGTGATTGGTTTTATGAGGTTTGTGGGTCAGTATCATATTCAAGTCTTGAGCACCCGAAGTTTAGGGCTTTTCTTAATCAAGTTGGTTTGCCTTGTTTGTCAAGGAGAGGCTTGTCTGGTGCTAGACTTGACAATAGGTTTCACGAGGCAAAATCTGAGGTGGAAGCTAGAATTAGAGATGCCATGTTCTTTCAAGTTGCGTGTAATGGATGGAAGAGTAATAATTGTTGTAGTGGGGAAGATAATTTGGTTAAGTTTAGTGTAAATCTTCCAAATGGAACTATTTTGTATCACAAGGCAGTGTTAACTGGAGGAGGATCAGTGTCGTCTAAGTATGCAGAGGAGATTATGTGGGAGGCAGTGACGGGGATATGTGGTAGTGGTTTGCAGAGATGTGTGGGGATAGTTTCTGATGAGTACAAGGCTGAGGCATTGAGGAACTTGGAGATCCAGTATCAGTGGATGGTGAATCTCTCTTGCCAGGTTCAGGGGTTTACTAGTTTGATCAAGGATTTTAGCAAGGAGCATCAACTTTTCAAGACTGTTACTGAGAATTGCTTGAAGCTTGCTAATTTTGTAAATAATACATCTCAAGTTAGGAATAGCTTCCAGAAGTACAGGATGCAAGAGCTTGATTACACTGGGTTGCTTCGAGTTCCTTGGTGCAAATGTGATGGTGCAAAGGACTTTGTACCTGTTTATGCAATGTTGGAGGATATATTGAGCTGTGCCCGTGTGCTCCAAATGGTTATCTTAGATGAGTCATATAAGTTGATGAGTGTTGAGGATCCTGTCGCTAGAGAGGTCTCTGGGATGATTCAAAGTGAGGGCTTTTGGAATGAGTTGGAGGCTGTTTATTCACTAATGAAGCTCATCAGAGGGATGGCTCAAGAGATTGAGGCTGAGCGGCCATTGATAGGGCATTGCCTTCCTCTCTGGCAAGAACTGAAAGCAAAAGTGAAGGAATGGTGTGCAAGATTCAATATCGCTGAAGGCCAAGTTGAGAAAATAGTTGAAAAGAGATTCAGAAAGAACTATCACCCAGCTTGGTCTGCTGCGTTTATACTCGACCCTCGTTATTTGATGCGGGACACAAGTGGAAAATACCTTCCACCTTTCAAATGCTTGACGCTTGAGCAGGAAAAGGACGTGGATAAGCTTATAACCCGTTTGGCTTCCAGGGAAGAAGCTCATGTTGCCTTAATGGAGCTTATGAAATGGAGATCAGATGGGTTAGACCCGCTGTATGCACAGGCTGTTCAGGTTAAACAGCGAGACCCTTTGACTGGAAAGATGAAAATTGCAAATCCTCAAGGCAGCAGACTAGTATGGGAAACTTGTCTGAGTGAGTATAAAACATTAGGCAAGGTCGCAGTTAGGCTCATCTTCCTCCATGCGACCTCAAGCGGGTTTAAGTGCAATTGGTCTAGCATGAAATGGTTTTGTGTCCATAGAAACTCAAGGGTGGGCCTTGAAAGGGCTCAGAAGATGATATTCATCGCAGCTCATGCAAAGCTTGAAAGACGTGATTTCTCAAATGAAGAAGAAAAGGATGGAGAGCTGTTCCGCATGGCAGGATGTGAAGATGACATGCTCAACGAAGTCTTTGTCGAGGCACCATCAGTGTAATGTTTTTCTTTTTTTAACCCCTGTAGACTTCTGAAAGTATAGGATTTATTGAATTCTTTCTCTCTTGTATTTGTTTTCGTTGTCACTTCTAGTTGAAGATTTGAGTGCTACGATTAGGGTAGAATATATTGGGAAGGATAAAACAATGTATCACTAAAATTGTTTCGGTGCATGATCTCAATGAATCCTTCATCTTCCCTGGACATGATTTTGGCTTTTTGGTTATAGACATAAAAATGGCCCAGGAATACAAACTATTTATGTTGTTTGTTTTGTGTTAAATTCGAAGGCAATGCCCCTAATTTCAGAACTTAGCTTCGTTAGACATCCTAATAGTTTTAAGAATTGAGCTGAACAAACTGATAACTGGTTTGTTATGAACCTCTTGCACGATTTATTAGCTTTTTTTTGTTCTTTTCTCCGCGTTTGAATTATCTGTCTTTGCTGTGGTGACTTGAAATATAAAACAATTCTCTTCCAGAATATGTTACCTCATTTTGTTGCAAGTGTCCTGCCAGACAAGAGAAAGCAATTTTTTTAGAAACAATAGTGGATAAGTTCCTCAGAAAAAATGCTGCTTGTGGGTTTTGACTTTATGAAAACCTTTTGGCCTATGTAGGTGTTTTAGAATTTGAACTGAACAAGTACCTTCTTCATTTTACCAGAACAAACAAAGAAAGTTGGCATTGGTACTGGTGTCGTCCAGGCAAAGTAACTTTGAAACAAGTTTTTCTTGTCCAATATGGTGAACTAGCACAAATCCTTTCTCAGGAGTGCTTTTCTCAATAGACAAGTAAATGTTGCAAAAATGGGGTCGACTGGATTTATTCATCATTAGACAATGTTATATGAATCATTTGCAATGAATTCATATACAGTAACAACCAGCTTTATTTATTACATCAGTGATTTTAAGTAGTGAAGAATTGATTACTTGAATGGCCAAAATGGCAAACTGTTAATTTATAAGAAACAATAATTTTGTTACAGAACAATAATAATTAAAAAGGAAAGGTGTAAACACAATGATGAAAGTAATGATATAAAGCAATGATGTAGAATATGTGAGCCCACTAAAAACTACCGTTTAAATCGAGGTGCCTTCTGAAATGTTGTTACCTGTAAAAGGGAAAAAAGAAAATCCAACTGCAGTTCTTCCAATGCTGTTTCCTGTCTTTCTCCATATGGTTTATGCATCATCAGATAGCCATGCATGAAGTTCAATGCAATATTGATCTTCAGGAATTTGTCAAAAACCAGGCTGACACTTCCCCAATTACGATTTGTGGGCCTATTTTTTAACAATTCTCCTCCCAGAACCATGGATTATTATCCAGTGTTCAAATTTACGTTGCTATGTAGTATAAGTCTGATGATTTGACCTTTTGGCTCCTGAGTCTGGTTTATTGGTGGGCATACAGACATTTTGTTTGTGTGGAACCATTACGAAGGTGACACTGCTGAAGATAATGAGTACGTGTGTGGCATTGCCATCTCCGCATTATCCATTCAGTTCCCTAAGAAGGCTTTGCTGCTGAAAAGTTTGAGTTTAATGTGCTGTATTATTGACATTTCAAATATTTTTCTTGTTTCCATAGAAGGATAAGTCCTCCCAAACTATGCCATAATCATAATTCCGGAGCATTTTTTTGTTTGGTTAACGTTGACTGAATTGAGGCAGGATTTTTGAACATCTCGATTTGGAATGTAGTGAAATATCTCACTGCGATTTGCACATTGCATGTTCCATGACAGAAACAAGTGAAAAATGTATATATGGACTAGAGAGATAATATACTCGGTGGAATGTAAAATTTCTCAGTTACTTTAAAAAAGCAAAGTTGCAAAAGTAAAAAAGAAAGAAAGAAAAGACAATGGTTAAAAGTTTGGAAAGTTTTTTTTTTTTTGCTGCAGGGTAGGCTTGGCTTGAGCTGATGGGAGTGTGAACCTGCTCGGTGATTACATGAGTCAACCTTGGAAGAATTCGAGAGTTAATCTTTGTTTTCAAAGAAGCTCTCCTCTCTGATATAACTTGTCCGTATCACCTGTGTTGTCTGTTTATGAAAATGCAGAGCCCACCATGAAGAGTGGATGTCCATCTCAATGCTTGGGTTGTCATGGTCGAGGAAAAGTAAGGACTAAGGGGTCTTCTTTCCCATCACCTATCTCTCTCTCCAGTTTTATTTATTTGTTTATCATTTTTGCCAAGTTTATACGTGTTTGGTAACCTGTATTTTAAACATTCCAATTTTGCGATGCTCTTACTCTTCAGCTGGGTCCTTTTATGAAACTTTTGATGTCCCAATTGATATTCGAAGCCTTGCAGACCTAGGCTTTGGTATGACTGCTAAAAAGCCTCGAGGAAAGCTGAAGCAAGGAGGGCTGTCGGCATGGAGAGGCACATAGAATGGTTGAAAGGGATGTTGCAATGAACATGACCTGATCTTATAGGCAATACATTTCGGTGATTATTGGTGACTACAAAGTTGCAAGTAGGTGGCATCTGTAGAATCGAATTCTTTTGTTTTTTGCTTAAAAAATGTCAGCTCGTTGAAACTAAATTTTAGCTCTCATCCATGCAGTACTACACATGCGCACACATGAACCCTCTCTGGCCTGCTCCATCTAGGTCCCATGTTCTGCCATAAGATCCAATTATTAGGAATCTATGTTCATGTTGCCGAAGTGATTTACTCTGGCATTTGATCTCACTTGTAACATGACATGCAGAAGACTATATATCCTATACACAATGGCAGGTTCAACCTTTGCTTGTGGTTTTAGTTGAAATTCCTGAAAATGGAATGATTAAATCCATGAGAAATTAATCTGGAAACAGTACACAAGAAAATAAAACTGAGAGATGAAAATACAAATTATCTTGTAGGGTAAAGAAGTGCTCCATTTTAGTAGCTGGGTAGCTGTTCTGTTACACCTAGAGATTACAATAGACTTCAAATTATTCCATCATTTTCTTTTATCATCTGCAATGCCATAAAGTAGTTTTAACTTTGGACCCCCTCTCTGTCATATGCATAGACTTAGATTTATCCTCCATTGAAAAGAGGGAAATACCTATGATTTTCTAATTTAACCTCCGGTTTTGTCATTGCTAGTCAATTTGGTGGAGACACAGTGTCCTGTCGGTAAGTCTGACTGCTCAACAACTAGGAAGGAGAGCATTTTTCACTCTTAAGGTATGGATTTATTTTTCATTCCATCCATTTTCTTGCTAAAGGAAAGGAGGTATAATGAGTGGTATAGGACAGGACTTTCTTTCTACAAGAATCTTCACTCTCCAATGCTCCTCCATGATTAACTTTCTTTTGTCATACATCTTTTTCTTCCCACTTATACAAGTCTTGATTGTTTTGAATTGGAATCCCATCTAAGATATGTGAGATGATGTTGAAATAGATTGGTTTAATTCATTACCTGTGGCCCTTCTTCACTGTTCATTCTTTATAGTATTTTTCAGTAGCTTCGCTATAATGAGGTAAAAGAATCTTTTCCTTTATGATATGTCACACTCTAGCATAATCTACAATGAGATTACCGTATCTAATATCAATACCAACAAAAATGAGAAATAACATAAAGTCGCTACCATGAACAATCACAACTGTAACTATCTCTGGTCTGGTTAACTCTTATTGGTGTAAGATTTATCAATTCACTGTGAAGGCCTCAAGGGTGGTGTCTTTTTTGCTGTCTGGCATTCAGTTGCTTCATATGGTGCGTTATGCCCTTGTCTGCATCCTGTGGCCACTGGCTATGGCTTTGAATTTTAACTTTATTCTTGCTTTTGATCAGTATTTGGTATAACAATGATGATTCTGCTCAAGTCTGGCTATGAATGATGATACTTTATTGTTTCTCTGAGGTGTGATTTTCTTTAGACATGTGCCTGCCACCATTTAAGAGACTTGCCCTGGTATTATAACTGGATTAGCATAAATGGTAGAGGGAGCATGAATCGGTTTAGAGACTTGACCATGATGTTTGAGGCTTCGCTTGGGAGCTTGCTTTCATCTCTTTTTTTTTAGTTCAAATCTTGAGATTGGCGTTCATTGGAATTTATCATTTGAAGACATTCATCTGATGAGAAAAGAAGACGTGTTCTTATAATTGTCAAGGAAGGAGATTTGAGTGTTTTTTTTTTTTTGGGTAGAATTTGTTTTTTTTAATTATTTTTATTTAAAAAAATATTAAATTGATGTTTTTTAAATGTTTTTGAATAAATTAGATATATTTATGTTAAAAAATAAAAGAATATATATAAAAATATTATTTTAATATATTTTTAATTAAAAAATACTTTTAAAAAATATATTATAAAGATTCGTTCTGATTCTAAGTTTTATTTTTATTTTGTTAATTCATTGTTAATTTAAAAAAATAAAAAAAAATTATAAAATGAAAGTTAAAACACACTTCTAATCATTAAAAAAAAAAATGGGTGCATCAAATCCTAAATTATCATGATTTATACTCATTACAAAAAAAAAAAAAAACTAATTATAATCTCCCATCAATCTTCTAAATCCATCATTACCTTTCATATTGGCTCAAAAGAAGGCCACCTAAATTTATAATGCCATTAAACATCAAAGCAGAAGGTTTTTCGCATTGGTCCACGAAAACCTGTCCAAATAAAATTATTTATATAATATCTTGACTTATTGTTGTTTCATGGTTAATTGAAATCTTTAGAATCACTTTTGGTGAATTAGTGGAGATTATTTTCACTCAGTAAGGAGTGTAATGATTACATTTTTTTATTTTTTAATCATTATTTATTTTTTAATATTGTTTTTTTAGTAGCCCTCAGACACATTAACACTTGTGTTTTGCTTGAAAATATATTGAAATGATATTTTTTTAATATTAATACATCAAAATAATATGAAAATACAAAAAAGTTAATTTGAAGAAAAAAACCAATTTTTTTCAAAACCACTTTTAAAAAGTAAAAACAAATATGCTTTTAGTGTTGTTTAAAATTGCGATGACTTCTGCTTTTCATCTGAAAAATCATTTTGATGTAAAAAATAAAACATAAATTTTTAAAATGTTATTTAATGTATTTTTAATTGAAAATAATGTTTTTAAAAAGTTTTGTGGATCGCATTACTGAACACATACAAGTATAAAATTCATGATAAAAGAATCCTTGATATATCAAAGAGTGTAAGTGCAATCTAGTTTTATTTACAAAAAAAAAAAGAAAAGAAAGAAAAAAGAAGAATAAGCAATATTGGTACTTCAAATTCCCTGAATGCTATTTCTCTGTGGAAGGGTCATTAGGGATATCCTAACATAATTTTCTTGTCATTTGTAATCTGTCAATGACAAAAAAAAATAAAAAATAAAAAATAAAAATAAAAGAAAAAAGTTTTGAGGTGCATGATGAGGTGTTTTTCCTTATCCATATGTTAGTTTAATATGCTATGTAACTAATTGGTTGATTACATGTGATATTATTATATTAATATAAATATATATTTGTTATTAATAAAAGCTTAATTTATCTTTAATATTCATATAATATTAGATTAGTGAATCTAGAGTAAAAATAAAGTTTTTGGAACAAAAAAAATTATAAAGTTGTTATAATTATAAGATTCTTACTGCTTCAAAATATTATTTATAAAATGTTTTTGGTTGATGCTATCTTAAATACTGGATATTCATTAGAATTATAAAGATTGATACATATTATATTCTTTTTTTTTTTTATGAAAATGAAACAATTGTTCTTATAAGTTGAGGTATAAGTGATACTTAAAACTAATATGTAGTTGCTTGTTATAAGACATGTACATTGAACTAACCCGCATGAAAATTCAATATGGAGAGATTGTGTAAGTGATCCTTATATTTGAGACTACTAAGTCATATTATATAGAGAATGTTATACTTTGATCTTGTTACATGTTATCTTAATTAAGATAATAAAATGGTAGACATTGGATGTAACATGATTTATATAAAGGTACATGAGTGATCAATAGAGAATTCATCACCTTAAGTGAATTAGAAAAAATAGTATTAACTGATAAATCTTTGACTAAGATGGAATGAGATTTGAAAAATGTTTCAAATTTTATTCAAGCGATCAATGACTATTATATAAAGAACAAACATGATTTAACATGGTAAACATACTTTATTCTTTAATGTTAAATCAAAACATTATTAATAAAAAAGATATTAATTACATTTAAAAATTGGTCATTAAAAGGTTAATTCAAACGACTAATAATTTTTCTAATATTTGAGGGATCATGATACTTTGCTAGACGATGTACCTGATCTTCAAATATAAATTAATCAATTGTTGAATTAATAATAAATTAAATTTTTTAATTCATTTAGTTCTATTTAATTATAATTATAATTTATATTTGGGCCAGCATGTTAAGAACCACTAGTAAAAAATTTAATTGGAATGATTTAATTAAGTATGACTTAATTACAATATATTTTAGAAATTAAGGGCTGAACTATAATTAATACATAAATTATATTTTTAAACCTAGAAAAATCAAGGAAGGACTTGATTGAGTTAATTTCTAAATTTGTTTTGAATTAATATATAATAATATTTAGGGGACAAATTAATATTTTGCTAATTTATAGGATTTTTCAGATTTTTCTATAAATAGTAAGCCATGTCTCTTTTTTCTTAAGTGAAAAGTGGTTGTCTGTTAAACAGAAAAAAATTACGTAAATATAATATTACAGCTAGCACTCTAGACATAGCAATCCATCTCTTCTAAATAGAAATTTATGAGATTTCTCACGGGTGGTTTGTGTAAATTATCATTAGAGACTGGACAATTGAATAATTTTTTATTTGCAACAACCCAACCTTTAAGAAATTATTCAAAACCGAAAAAGATCAGATCTTCAGGTAATAAATTTCTAAACAACTTTAAATCTATCTAATAAAATTCTAGAGACTCCCGAATAATTTTATTTTATAATTCTGTCTGCATATATAATATTTGAAAACCCAACACCCTGAATTTCACTCCATCTTTTTTAGAATTTAAATCCAAGATTTTGCAATGAGAATTCCAAGTTCTAACAGATAAATTGTAATACTCTTGGCATGGCACTTCTAGCTTTCGAATTTTGCTGCTTGCCTATGCTACAAGATATAGTATTATCAGTCAGAAAACTGTTTTCCAAATCTAAGGCAGAAAATGGATAAAATGCTAGACTAAAGTCACCCTTGCAATTTATTATTCCTTTTGCCTTGGGATAAAAGAAATCGAAAGCAGGTTGGTGAAATTACTAACCGAAATTATTATTTTTTTTATTTCAATAAAAAACGACCATAAAATGTTTTTATTTGGATAGAGAATATAACTTTGCATGTCACCTAAAATCAAATCTTATTTAGTAAAGTTTATATCCTATCCATTATTTATTGGATAAAAAATTTAAATATTTATAAACTATTAATTAAGTTTCAGATATTTAATAGGTATTTATTATTTATTAATCAATAAAAAATAAAATAATTAATATATATATTTAAAGTGGGAGTGTGTGTATATATATATTATGTATATATTAAGATATGAATATATTATATTGCATTAAAAAAATCTAAACATCCAACAAATATATTTATATGATATAAATATATGTTCAGGTTAAGTTTAGTTGAGTTCGACAATATTCATACTCTATTTATTATTTATATAGTCTAGAAATTCATGAAATTAAATAAACATCAGTGGTATAAATATCATCCCTACATTTTCAGCCACTATTTTGTTCATGGTGAAGATCGCCAGATGAATTTAAAAGGTTAAATCCTCCCTCCCAGCTATTCTAAAATTCGAATAAAAAGAAATAATAAAAAGAGAAGATCTTTGGATTGCCCGTCGAGAGTTTTTGGGTCATGTTTCCTCGATCAACGAAGGGAATCCAATGGAGATGGAGACGGCCCACGAATAAATTCTCAAGATTCAAGCTGGGTCCATTCGAAATTTTGACAGAACCAAGGCCCAAAAGAAGCCCATCAATAAGCTTTAACCCAACAAAATTGTAAAAATGAAATCATTTCAATACTATTTATCCAATTTTAATATCTTAAAAATATTAAACAATTTTATAATACTTTTATAGAAATTCAACCCTTTTTTCCTTTCCTCTCTCACACATCTACTTGGAATAGTTTTTTTATCGACGAGAATTGGTTGTGTAGATTTTATATTTTCACTAATTTAAATCAAATTAATTTCATAATTTTAAAACTCGTTTTAATAAAAAAATATTATTAAATCAAATTAATCCAATCAGTTGAAACCATTTCTATATATAGAATTAATTTACGTTCAATTTCATATTGATGAAGTAGCAAGTTCTCATATTAACATTAATAGTTCAATTTAAAAAAAAAATAATTCTACTAGAAGAAAAGATTGATATAATTATAGCTTAGTCTTTTAATTCAATGAAAATATTTTCTTAAGAATGTTTAGTGAAATTAATTAATTAGCTTTTGTAGTTCCAAAAACTATAATATGATCTTTACGTTTTAAAGTTTTCTTACAACTTAGTCATTTCATTAATTCCTTGTTACTTTTCAAGTAATTTGTTTTTGTTTTTATTCTCTGCAAAATGAAAGAAACAAAAGAGAAACAAGTAGGATGAGAAATTTTAATTAAAAAAGAGTGATTTAAGAGCAAAAAACTACTAATTTGAAAACGTTCAGAACTAGTAAAAAACTATAAAATAATTAATGGAAAAATGACACGTGGCGTAAGCCCATTTACTTTACATTCCTTGTTTTCATCACTCTGTCAATAATCCTCTCTGACAAGGGAAGAATTCACTCTTTGACAATGCCTCCTCGTCGATCAACAAGAAGGAGAGCTAAAGCGACAAGCAAGAAATCCACTCGAATCTCAAAACGGCAAGCAGTTCAATCGACAGAGGAAGAAATAAATGAAGAATTTGATGTGGAAGAAGTGAAGATTAAACAAGAAGAGATAAATGAAAATGACAATGTTGTTGATGATTCGGGGCGGAGCCCAGAGCAATTGAAAGGAGTTAACGATGATAATTTGGACGGCAAATCATGTGTTGTTGCGTTTATGAAGCGGGAAATGGATGGTGTTTTAGAAGAGAATTTGAACTTCAATGGTAATGAAGGTAATGATGCTGTTATGTTTGTATTATTTTGTTGTGTTAGTGTTTTTGGTTTGGTTTTGGAGAATTATATAATTGATTGCATGTTATCTCTTGATTTTTGATTAATGTATTATGTTTTTGTATAAAATTTGAGGTTTTTAGTCTAGTTTTGGTTTTGTGCAAGTAAGAGATAGAAAAGTTTGATAAAGATGCAAAATTTTTAGTGCCCGGATGAGGGAATTGCGGGAGTCAGAAATTTTATGTGGTAGGACTAGGGGAAAGCTGTGTGGTTGTGTGGTTTTTTGCAAGTTAGAGAGTGAAAAAATAAATTCAAATGGATACCTTGTGCTGCCCAGATGAAGGGCATTGTGGAAATTGAAAATTTAATGTGATGGGATTAGGGGAAAGTCGTGTAGCTGCATGTTTTATGGAAGTTAGAAAGTGATAAAAATGCAAACTTTTTGATGCCCAGATGAAGGCCAGTTTGGAAATAAGTGTATATCTTGGTTTGATAGCTGATAGTTTGTTGCATGAAGTGATTATTTGGGTTTCATGTTTGCATTTCCTATTATATTGAAGTTTGGGACTGAATGCTTTTGTAGGTTATTCTTTTAATATTAGCTTTTACTTTTCATCTATCAGAAAGAGTGGTGTTGGTGGATGACATGCTTATTTTCGAACAAATCACAACCCAAAACTAAAGCGAGAGCTATTGCTTGTAGCATCTTACGGAATGTAGAAACCATGCTAAATGAATGTGGAAGCTTCTGTTGATATTTTCTGATGTAGAGACATATTAATA
>Ga0325411_1006207_pt1 | contig 13151 bp, 6 predicted proteins | sample PopdelMetagenome_13_FD_206181 | JGI IMG/M metagenome (GOLD analysis project Ga0325411, IMG submission 206181) | Populus deltoides microbial communities from Bellville, Georgia, United States - Xylem-PdIQD-R4 | ecosystem: Host-associated > Plants > Phyllosphere > Stem > Wood/Secondary xylem... | reverse complement strand
AAATTAGGTTAATTCATTTTTATATGATACAAGATTATTACGGTTTATTCCTTACATTTGTATCTTTTTTTAGTAATTTAGAGTATAAGGAATCGAATCACCCACAAACACGATGTTTATAATAATTTTTATCTTTCTTAGAGAGTCAATATATAATATTTAAAATCAATTATAATTCGATAATCGAATCATTTTCTTATTAATATATACATTGTCACACTCATCAACTTAATAATTCTTAATTTCGCTATTTATATCAAATCTATTATTGGAGCCCTTCACACCGGATTTATATAGGTATATTTCTATACACCCATCATGTCATCCAATAAATAATTTTTCCTACCCATATGTTAACAAGCAACTTTATCAATATAAAAAGAAATATCACAAAGACTCTTTCATTTACAAACAAAAATGATATCATATATTTTTTAGTAGTTTGACTTTTACACAACAATTTAAAATTCTCGTTCTTCATACCCTTAGTCATTTAGCAACTAACTTATCTTATTATAATTGATTGCAATTGTATTATCACTATTTTTAACTTGTCATATTATATCACATCATTTCCCTGTCGTTAAAATATTTTCTCCCCGCTAAGTAAAAACATATTCAAGGTTTACTTTATCTCTCATCTTAGTGGTCCATTACATCACATGATTAGAATATTATTAAGTTTCTTTTTCTTTGTATACTCATGTTTGAATTGGATTCTCCTCACATAACTTTATAATTTTATCCATAATATTTCTCACTCTTTTTGTGTTTAACAACACAGATGGCAGTCACATTCCAACACGTGATCACCACCTTTACCAATGAAACATCATTCTACCACAATTTATTTTCATATCACATTAAATATCAAGTCAATTTATATCATATTATAAACATGTTATTAGATACATATTTTATAATTTCATACATGAACACTAAAAATAATTCCAAATCATGTCACATATATTCTGGGAACACATTACTCAACACACCATATACATATGTTTTAACAATTTTAAATAATCATTGCTTATGTTGTTAGCGAATTTTGTCCCTTAGTTTTTTTTATTGTCATATATTCTTATAATAACCCCCCTCCAGGAACCAAACAAAGATGTCCCCAAAACAGCCCAAGTTATGCTGTATAATTCATTTAAATCAATCTTTATATTCATTTTATTACATTTATCATAATAATCACAAAAGTTTCTATACAAAAATCCATACAATAAAATCATACTTTATACTTTACTTGACTTCCCAAAACAACCATGCACTTAATCCATTTTTATCTCCAAGTCATCCTTTATGTTATAATATCATCTTCCTTATCGCAAAGATCATCCTCCTTATCACTATTTGAATTTGATAGATTATCTACCATTCCGTACATTCTTCTTAAGAGAGATTCCATTGATTAAAAAAAAACTCAAATTTGATCTCAATGTGTTCCTCTTAAAAAAAGAGTATCATTGACGTTTTTTTTAGATTTAAATCATATAAAACTATTCTATTTAAAACTTATTAGATATATTATTTTAATTAATTCTTAGATTAATTAAGAATATTTTTTCGATATTTGTTTTTATTAAATATCATCAAAACCTTATTATTCTTACACATTCGGACATAAATTAGCACCAAGCATCCATTTAAATTAAAAGGTCTACTTATTTTATAATTTTTAAAGCTTCTACATTATACCAAAAGCATTTAATATCACAAATTTACTCAAACTTCAAATTCATAATTTTCCCGCAAACACACATACCACTTCAAATTCACATATCCAACCAAAATTTTTCTTAATTCATACTTATACCAAACAATTATCCTATATCATGATTATCACACATATACATCAAGTTAATATATGATTTCATAAGATTTCACCTAATTATTCCATCCAATACTTCCCACCATATTAACTCAATTATGAAGATCATTTATTCAACTAAAAATTTACCTTAAGTATATTCACTTAGACTTTCAAAGTGCATGAACACATATTATCATAAAATTTCAACAAAAAATTTCATTTCTCCCTAACATCTTTCATAGACATCCACAACACAACATACCCATTGATTTATTTCAACTTTTTTTTTTGAATTTATCCTTATTATCACACATTTCATGCTAATATCATAACATCAACAAATAAAATTTACTCAAAACTCTCTCCATATTCAATATTTCATCAATCCCAATGATGAAGTTATACCTTATAATGTTTAGCATAACATACCTAATATTCATATCAATCTAACGATTAAATATCTCTATATTGGAATTGAATCAAATTGACCTTAAAAATTGAAGACCTACTATTCAGGAAGAACAATTTATGGCCAAAGTGTTTGTTTCAGATCTCCGTTGTTTAGACTTCAAAGAACATCTGGAGAACAATTTATCACAATTACATCCTAATCCAATGGTTGAAAGAGAAAAAGTTTGACGATTACGCAGAAAGGTGTTTTCTCCAAAATGTTCCACTGGAGGTTGTGAATTTCTCCAGCTAGAATGTAGCACACATAGCACAGAACAACAAACCCAAAGGGCAACCCAATCAACGGTGGAAAGTGGAGATACGGCTATCAAAGTGCTTACCATCAATGTGTTTTCTCTCAAAGATCAGCTCAATCTCACCTAAAGCTCTCAATCATAGTTGATTTTCTCAAATTTTTGGGAGAAGATGAAAGCTTTATAAGCCATTTTCATTGCTTCTGGGTTTGCATTTGTAATAGCCTGTAAAATAAGGAAATTTGTTTTGGCCCTAATGACCAATTTACCTCTCATAATTATATATAATACCTCTCATATTATATAAATTAAATGCCAATTCAAAAACAAAAAAACAAGTAGATTACAGATGCTAGAATAGCCCATAAAATTAGTCTACCAAAATTTTTTTTTTTGAATGTAAAAATATAATATGTAGGCATTGCTAACATGTTTTCTAGTAGCCAGAAATTTTTTAATTATAAACTCAAAATTTAATGCATACATTTAATAAAATAAATTAAGGATTATATGCACTAATAAATATTAAAGAGAGATCTTAATGTTAACTAAAGACTAAGTCGTAAAATTGAGAAATAAATAATGAAAATCAAGACATTCGATCTTATAGTGTGGGGAGCCAATTAAAGTTTTTTTTTTTAATCAAATTATAGGAAACTAATTTATGAGAAGAGGAATAATATAAATTCCATCAAAAGAAACTAATTTTAAGTTTCCCTTTTCATAAATGACACTAATATATGAAACTAATTTTTTTTTTTATGAGAAGAGTAATAATATAAATTCTATCAAAATAAACTAATTTGCTTGTATAAGTCTCCCTTTTCTCACTAATAACTTTAATTTTAAGAAAAAAAGTCTTACTTTTTGTTCTAAGTCATTTAATTAATAAAAATAAAAAAGAAACCAGAAGATACATATAAAAAAACTGTAATATATATTCCCAGCCAAAACCCCTTCACCCGCTCATTTTTATTTTTATTTTTATTGAAATCTTTTTATCATAATATTTGTTTCTTAGTGTGTGTGTGTATAACATTATGATAATTTTTGTGTAAGTATCTCAAGAAAGCAAGAATAATTTAAGGCTCGATGTTGTTGTGGGGAACTCTTTGATAGTGCATTAAACTTATCCCTTAGAAACTCCTTATTTAATTCTTTGCCTAAATCGAGTTTGAAATTAAATTGTGTAAGGGTTGACTCAATATGCCTCGATCAACTTGGTGAGTTTAAAGACAACTTGAATGACCGTTAAAAACCTAGTTTAACTTAAAAAAAATAATTCAAGACGACATCAATGTTTTTTAATAATGAGACAATGACATCTTAGATCGACCTAAAACTTTAGTTAACTCACCAAATCCACAACACGATTCATGGACCCAATTGGATTTAATAATTTAAAATAATTATTTATTTAGTTATATGATAACAAAACTAGACACTCGCAAAAAAAAAATCAAATACAATTTTTAAGAAATACGATTATCTGGGTCTGTTGGTATTTTTGCAAGGCCTTACTAGACTCCAATTGATATGAACATTTAACCCAATGTATAAAAATATGTCAGGGGATTACTCGTAAAATATCAACCGGATCCAATGGTCAGATTGCAAGATATTCTAAATACTATAAAATTGGATGGTTGAAATTGTTTTTTGCCAAAATCTGAATTTTGCCTTTTACATGATTTAATTAAATCATCAAGGTTTTCAAGTTAATTCGTTGAATATTTCTATTCATAATTATCATAAATCTTTCCCTGGAGTTTTTTTTACTAGTTTCAGTCCAAAAAGTGTGATTGTACGTGGGTTTGTACAAACAATCAACATTTTTCGTGCAAAGGGTCATGTATTAATTTATTTAAAGTCTATTCTATTTTTCTATAAATCATCCTCCTCAAATTTACAAATTTTCTCCTTTAAATGATATTTATATCTGATCTGGAAATTTAAGCAATTTACCATTAGTTAATATTTTGTGTACCTATGTTCGCCTTATTTAATAATTACACTGATTTGCCAATTTTTAGACTAGGGGTTTACACATCATATTTCTTAATAATCTTATTTATGATTTATCAGGAATTTACATAATCAATTCGACATCTTATTTGAATGCCAATTATTTTGTTTTCCATTAAAATTTCTTACATCAACATAACAATTGTTAATCATTAATAACTTCATAAAACTCATTGATATCAAGAAAATAATAGTCACAATTAATTTTTAAAAGAAGAATTAATAGCTATTGAGGTGTTAAACTCCTATTTGGAATCTGTTGTCGTCTGACTGTCCTCGTCGACCGAGCAGCTTATGTAGCCTTTCCTATATCATCATAGTCATAATTATTTTAAATTCAAAATCCTTATCTTAAAAGTCTCATTTTTAATTTTTAATCAGTTTGATCTTAATCCTAAAGGTATTTTATAATTATTATTCTATCTTTTGTGCAATTTAAATTCGATTCATCCATAATTAATCCTCTTATCCTAACATATTTGATCAAACTTCCTTCCTTAAAAGAATGCATGGTTTTAACTTCAACTTCTCTTGAATCAATTGATTTTTTAATCATTTAACATCAACTAACATAAGTCCACATGATATATTTAACTATTTAATAAAAGAAATCAGACCCCTCTTATTATCATCTTCTCCAAACATTACATTATGGAACTACATGTTTCAAATTCAATAATAATAGTTCATTGCCGGTTAGAATTATTAACTAGATCACAATGGCATAACTAATCGATTGAACGATTATTGCTGCTTTTATTGGGGTCCCTAACAATTGAATAAATGCTCGACCGGTTTGATTGATCGATTTGGATAATAGCAAAACTCGTTGTTCCTTTTATCAATCAATCGACAAGATCATTTGGTAATCTTATTGGTCGACTGGTTTGTATAGTTCGTGAGACGTCAGTTTAGTTTTTAGTTTCTGTTTATTTTTTTAATTCATGCAATACCCAAAGATTTTTCATGCTTATTAACCTCATTCTATCATTAAAAAAAATATTTAATCATTCATTCATTAAAACATAATTTATATAACATTTTCATATGTAAAATACGCTAATTTTTCTTAAAAAATCAAAATTATTGCTAATCAAGATTCCTTAATTCTTAAGCACACTAAATTGAGACGAACGATAAGTTTCTACTTAATTTTTTGCCTTTTCCTCTTCTTCTTTAAAGTTGGCATCGCTTGACTAAATAACCCTTGATAATCTTTAAATTCCTTGCTTGGTCCCTTCCTAACCCCTATTTGATCCTTTTATTATCTTTTTTTGGTGTTCTTCTAGCAAGAATTTCTCATAAATTTTTGCTTCAATTATTTTCTCTTTTTCTCCCTCAAATGGCTAGCCTACTTAAAAGCTAAGTTTCTAATTTCTTTGTACTCATAATTATAATCATGCTTCTTTAGTTTAAATATTTTTTTTTATTAGATATCCCTTCTCAGTTTTTTTTCTTAAGAATTACGATTTAAATTCATAAATCTTCATCTTCTTTTGATTCGTGAGGTTAAACCTCTTAACATTTTTCTAATATCATAATATTGTAACTGGGTTTTACAAGAAAGGCGGGGTGTTGAGGAAGGTGGTTTCAGTTTATTGGGTGGTGGTGCTTGGTGGTTTATGGCTAAGAAGTGATCGGATGATTCTGGGAAGATGTCAATTTTTTCCGGGAAATATGAGAGTGTACGGTGGTTTTTGGAGAATGTTTGATTTGGTTTGCTAACTGGAATTGTGGGGGATATTTTGGGTTTTGGACTGTGAAAAGACGAGAGTGCAGGATCGGTTAATGGAGGTGATGAAGGGTGATTGGGTTGGACGTTGGTTTATTTGTTTTTATGGAATTCCCCAGGCTGTTGTTCATCCCCCGTGGTTCGTCTTAGTGTTGTCCTTCCTGGAATCAGAGGCTGTGTTCTTGGTTTTCTTCCGCTGTGTTTAAGAGGTTCTACGTTGATTGTGCTGATGTTGGTACTGGTTTGAAGAGGCTGGTCCTCGGTGAAATCAGGGGGCTGATGGTGACGGTTGTTTTTGGTTGTTTCTATTTTTGGTTTATTTCTCTGGTTCCCCCGTGAATGAGAGGCTTCGTGTTGTTTTTCTCTGGTTTTTTCCTCGAAAGGCTTCATGTTGATGCAGGCGGTTGCTAGGTATAGTGGATGAGAGCTCCCCCTCTTCTTTGTGTGGTGCTGGTGTTTTTAAGGAGAGACCATTATACCAATTGATTAGGAGTATAGTTATGGTTGTATTTTAAAATATTTTTTATGTTAAAATATATTAAAATAATATTTTTTTATTTTTTAAAAAATATTTTTGAGATCAGTGCATTAAAACAATCTAATATATATATATATATATATATATATATATATATAAATTAATTTTTTTAAAATACAGGTCGACTAGTGTTTCCAAACGCTTTCTAAAAAATCAAAGGGATTAATTGGATTGAAGAAATCAATTTGGGAATTTGATTGTTGAATTTGGGTCTGAAAATATAGGATTGAGAGAGATTAGAGCCAACCATGATTTAATCGACGTGAAAAAAAATGGAATAGTAGATAGATTTAATTATTGGGCTAAATTGAATTAATTGAAAACAAATGGACTAAAATGAAATTAACTTGAGATTGAATTGAGTTAAATCAGTTTAATTGGACTTAATTAAATCAATTAGACTAAATTAAAATAGATGGATTGATTTGGACTGAAAAATTAGAACAAGCATTTCCTCATTTCCATCACATTCCTTGGGTTTTGAATTTTTTAATTTTAATTGAATTGGCCCCATATCATCTTTTTCTTTTTCAATTCTACCCCTATTTGAAACAATTTAGACCTCTAGATTTAACTATTTGTTGCAAATTCACCCTTGGTCCCTAATATGAGCCATTTTAATCAATCTAACTTCCAATTTTGATATTTCTATTCAAATAAGTCCTTAATTGACCTTTGGTCAGATGTTTCAAATTCATCATTAACTCTTTAATTTTCTAATCTTACCCAAATTAAGGTCAAATTAAATCCTTTTTCTTCAATTTCTCTTCAATCAAATCCTCACTTAGGACCCAAAAAATCCCAAACTTCATTTTTGTTTGTGATACTCAATTATCCGTCCAATTTCAACCCTGGTTATATATATATTTTTATTTTTTTAACCCTAGTTATATTTTTTTTTATTTTCAAGATTTTTTGACACAAAAAATTAAATAAAAATGAAGAAAATAACAAAATGACTAAAATTAACTAAAATTATTGAAAACATATATATTTTTGGATTTTTCTATTTTTTTCTCAACAATATACAAAAATTAAGGGTCAACATTTGGGTTATGATAGGGATCAATTATTCCAGAATGCAATTTAAATCAGCACCAGTATAAATAAAAGAAGAAATGATATCAAGTCTAAATTCCTCATGAACATTAATAATGATTTGAATTAGTCATTTTTGGGTTGGGATTTCTATTAACAGGAACAAGAAATATTTTTTTTAAGAGACATGCTTCAAGCTTATTCCTTATAGTTCCTTTTTATTTAAGGTTAGCAAGTTAGTTTTGTGAAAAAATAACAAGGGTTTTTTCTATTACTAGAAACAAGATTAAATAACAGACTGTCTTTTATTCTTGTTTAAGATTTTAAATCTTTTTTTATTAGAAAGTTAACTTCTTGTCGGAGATCTTTAAAGATTACCTCTTTTAGGTAGTCAATCTTTTAAAAAATATCTTTAAGATCATAAGAGGTAGGTTTAGGTTGAACTCTTGGGTTTAAACTGGAATGCCTAACCTATTCATTAAACTTACTATGATATTAAAGTTTTGTATAAGGATTATCTAGTTCTTCAATGAGTTCTTAAAACAACTCCTAATCTCTAGTTAAGACATTGATTTCTTTATTAGAAGAAATATAAACTTCATCAAGATGAAGACTTTTTTCATCTTAAGATTCCACATACCCATTACTAGAACTAGACTCCACCTTAAAAAGCAAAAGCTCTAGTTTTTCTTTAATATTATCGTCTAAGTCTATCTCATTAATCCTTATTTTAACATGACAATTAATACATGGTTTAAAAGGCTTTTTACTGCTAAATGTTTTTGGATTAGCTATAGTTTTGGTAGTATGGATAAGTTTGGACTTACCAGCTAACTTCTTAGATTTACATCTATACTTAGTTTTAGTTTTGTAGTTTAAACAATTTTTTTTTCTTAAATTGCTCTCTTTAGTAATTAAGCACAAAAATATCATAATTCTTTTTTGAACTAGAGTTGCTATTGCTTAACCTATTTTTGAACCTTAATGTCATTACAAATCTTAAGGCTTTCTTTATGGATAAAGTTAATAAGCTCTCTATAAGTCATTTGTTGGAAAGGAATTTGCCATTAAAAAGGTTTTGGGGTTTGTTTTGGACTTTATCTCCTAACAATTTTGAAAGACCAACTAAATTTTTTTCTTTCTAAAAAGGTTGAAACCATGCTCTCTTTAGCAAATCAAAGTCATAAAGGTATTTTTATACCGCCTAAAATCATTCATCTTTATACATTTAAGGTTTGACAAAAGTTTTGGATTTTTATCTTTGAGCCGTGAAGGATCACCTATAAAGGATTTAGTTATATCAAAAATTAAAGATGTAACAACATCTTGAATGAGTTTATCCTTGTAGTTTGAAATTCGATTTCCTTCAAAGTCTATCCTTACAAATTAAAAATTAGTACTGTCATAACCCATTTTGAGTTATTCCTCAAAATTTTACCTTTGTTTCTTCCCTATAAAAAAATAAAAAATAAAAAATAATAGAAAAAATACTGACTTTTGGCAAAAGCAGGCTGAGAAGGATTACAAATATACAAAAAAATCAAGCTGAAATTTTGGACATAAGAGCCTAATCATACCCCTTTGTACCAAAACTGGAGAGATAATGTGGATTTAAGGTCAAATTAAATAATTTTTAGATGAATTTGCATAAAAATTAAGCTCAAGGACATAATTAAATTTATTAAAGACTTAATTGGTGAAAAATTAAGTTTGGGAGCCCAATTCGGGCTTAATTAAGAAGATTGGAATTTTAGAAGACCAATTTAATTTTTTATAAAGTCAATTAATTCAAATCAAGGGTAAAATTGCAAGAAAATTAGAAGTTTAGGGTCAATTAAAGGTTAAATTGAAAAAATTCACTATTAATGACCATTTTAAAAAAAAACACCAGACTCTTAAGACTTAATTGATTGAAATTAGGGGTGAAATTGAAGAGATTAGAAAGTTTAATGGTAAATTGAGAGTTAATTTATATAAATCCAAGACTAAGAACCAAAATGAAAAGGCATTGAAATTCAAGGCAGGCATTGAAATTCAAGGCTAACATTGAAGTTCTACAAGGGAAAAATTATATAAAATTAAAAGTTTATGGTCAATTAAGGGTGCAATTGAAAGAAATTAAAAGCCAGAAGACTAAATTGAACTTTGACCAAACCCTTAAATTAAAACCCTAAAAAGTCCAAAACAATGTCATTTTAAACAGTAAAAAAAAGAGACATACCAGACGACGCGTCGTGTGATACTATTCATCTTCTTCCACCTTTGGCCCGAAAAAGTTGCCCAGGTAGCTACTTTTTCAAAGCATTTAATGCTTCGTATTTTCACCAAATTTGACAAAACATACACCACCATGATGACCTGATATTTGACCATACCCTATAATGGTTCTTTCTGGCTTATTGATACCACATCAGTTGTGGTGTTAGCCCAAAGAAACCAACTTAAGCAGCTTTAACTGTCAATATCTGATAGTTCATAATGGTCACTTTAAACTAACGGTTGTGATCCTTCCAGTTCGAATCAAGGGTCAAGATTTGACACCAGTAAAGATAATTTATCCCTCTTCCACCCCCTATAAATAGAGGGAGATTCCATGCATGGAGAGGGAAGAAATCAATGATCAAAGTTGGCCAAAATTTAGCCTTTTCTCTATTCTTTTTTCTGCCATTAACGTTTTCCTCTTTCTTTGCCGCTTCCTTAGCCACCACAACCTCCTCTATGCTGTGATTGACGACGACCTAATAATCTTGCAAACCCATTTCTTGTTGGCGATAGAGATAGCCAATGCAAGCTTCTCCCTCTCTGTCGCGAGTTTCTTCTTCTTTTTGTACCACAACATCGGTTGTTTTTCTCCAACCCTACCATGAGCATCCAGCGCCTCCACCCTACTCATGTTAGACTAGTTACGACAGTCGCATCCCTTCCACATCAGGTAGCGTTCCTATTCCTTCCCTTAATTTCCCCCTACGACATGCAATATCTCTAGTTGCATACAGAATGTGAACATTGATTCATGTTCTGAAAAATAATTAACTTGTAAGCTGGGTTAGACCTATTTCAGCCCAGCCTAGATGGTTAGGTAGGATCTAGTCTAGCTTAAAAAAAAAGATGTTGGGCAGACAATAGGCCCAACCCGACTGAGTCAAGTTTGACCTATTTCACCTCAACGCAATATATTTAATAATAATATTTAAATATTAAAAAAAAATTAAAAAAGACAAAAAAATTCAAATTTTTCAAAGGGCATTTTAAAAATATTTATGGGTTCCTCGCATTTTTTTTCCAACTATTTTGCATAATATCATGCTATAGACTTACACTATAAGATACAGATCCGATATTAAAAATACTCAGTTTCCTCCAAAACTTCAAAAAATAAAAAAAATCAAAATTTAAAAATTTAATTTTCATTTAATTTTTTTTTATTTTTCGTGTATACGACCAAATCCCAAAGGTTTTTCATGTATATTTTCAAAAACGATAAAATTGTATTTTTATCATGTTTTAAAAATGCAAAAATAAATATCGTAACCAATTTATGATTATCCATTAGGGTTTAACCAAAATATAAAACAACCATAACAATTATTCTGTTAGAAATGTTAGGGATAAGTTATATTTAGAAAATAAATGCAATGCTAAAATTTGAGCCTTAGAATAGTTAGGCTTTAACTGAATAAGGTAGAGACTTCCTCACAAAAAATGATCTGCCTTGAACCTTAGAAAAGATCAATGGACAGAAACTTGACTTAAAATAACAATCAAACAACAATACAGCTTATCTTAAGTAGGGTGCACTGGGGGTGAAACGTCTTCCCCTTACACAACCAATCCCTTACCCGAACTCTTACAGACCAAAGATTTTCTAGTAACTACAATACTAGGTGGCAACTCTTGAACATTATAATTATAACTTTATAATTATATTTAAACCCTATTTTCAACACACACTATCAGGAGGGAGATCCGCTGTTCTCGACTCCACGCGTCACATCGCGACAAGACTCATGGTCAAATTAGAGGAGCAGATTGTCCCCCCATCCTTTTAACTAATTTGTAAAGCTAACTACAAGTAATTGAACTATATCTCTATCATAAATACTTGTCTTGGTTTTGTAGGTATTAGATACTATGATAATTTCTTAGAGTAAACCAATGACTTGATACTCAACTAATCCATCTATGTTCCATTCATAGATATAGTTGGAGTTGTATTTGTTTTGGATAATGATGAGTTTTTCTTCGAAAAATATGTTTAGTGTTATAGGTCTTGGTAATGCATTTTAGAAAAAATAACTACTCCTGTTTGATTTTGTTTATTTCAATCTCATCTTCATCAGAAGATAAACATGTAATATCTATTTTTACTAAAATGAGTAGAGAATTAGAAGCAATTTGAGATTTCAATTAAGAAAGACGATTCTCAATTTTTTTTTGAGAGTTCTAATGAAATCTTATAAGAGTTGAAAATAGATCTTGAAACAAATGCAGTTTCATAAATGACAGTCTCTGAATGATTCAAAAAATTTTCTATATTGGTTAATTAATCCCCAAAAGGCTAAAGTAATTTATTAGTATAATTATTTTGCTCAAAAATCTTTCTAAGATCACTAGACTTGACATCTTTAGGTTCTCTTTTTATTTGAAAAGTATTTTTAATTAAAGAAGTTCATTTAGAAGAAATCTTAATTTCAATAGAAGGAGGATGTATATCTTCTATCTTAGAACTTGTACTAATTTTCTATTTTCAGGTTTTTGTAAAGATTTTGTTTTTTTTAAAAAAAAACAGTCTATATTATTTTCTAAAGCACAAAACTCAAACCATTCAAAAAAACATTATATGAAATATATGAGTTTTCATAAATTTATAATACTATTCTTGAATTTCAATTTTAGTTTCAGAAATTTTTGGAAGAACCATTTTTTTTTTCCAATATTTTTCCATGATTACAAGTATTTTCTTGAAGTTTTTTCATTAAGAATAAAATCTTTTAAGAGCATGTTGAATTCCCTATTTATAGTTTTTTTTTTCTTTCTTCTCGGAAGGCAATCTAAGAGGCTATAGAAGACATGTTTGGTAAAGGTATAAGGGTTGAATTATTTATTCCTTTGAGATTAATATTTGAGGTTGAAGAAATTATGTTCTATTCTCTATAAGATTGATCTCTAGATAAGACATTAAACACTCTCTCTAGACTTATTATCTTCATCAAAATCATGACTTGATTTAGTCTTGGAGCTAGTTGAATGTCTAGCAAAAATTATGTTAACATGACCATCATTGTGTCGAGT
>Ga0325411_1006206_pt1 | contig 13152 bp, 9 predicted proteins | sample PopdelMetagenome_13_FD_206181 | JGI IMG/M metagenome (GOLD analysis project Ga0325411, IMG submission 206181) | Populus deltoides microbial communities from Bellville, Georgia, United States - Xylem-PdIQD-R4 | ecosystem: Host-associated > Plants > Phyllosphere > Stem > Wood/Secondary xylem... | reverse complement strand
CAAAAATATAAAAATATAAATTTAAACAAAAAAAATTAAAATTTTCAAGAAACTCCATTTGAAACAAAATTCACCATAATCACATGTCTTCGAATGCATGTGGGGGTATGAATAAAAAGTTCTTGACACTAATGGCAACACATGGATACATCACCGAGAAATGTCAAGCTAGAATATTGGTTTTGAAATCTTCAAGTCTAGGTTATGTAGGCAATTTTTTTTTTCTTACAATGAGGAATGCTAATTTTTTTTTTCTTACCAAACAAAAAAGCCTGGTAGTTTTGCTGAGTAATAACCTCAACACTTCTCTTTATTGGGATCGACAGCCTTTTTTACCTTTTCAAGATCTTCCCTTTGTTCTGCTTTTAACTTGTCTTTTGTTTGTTTACATGGTTCAAATACATTCCTCCTATTTTCATACCCCTTCAAGACCGACAAAATGGATGACACGAGTATTTTGACAATTCACCCTACCAATTTGCTGGTGCTCTCTTTTATATAATTGAAGACAGAAAGTAGCCCATCACATTGTCAAATAAACACCAAACTTGTTCCTCATTTTGGTCCTGTTCTTGTTGTCCTTCCCACACATTTTTATATACATTTTGGGGGAGGGGGGGGGGGTGTTTGTCTTGAGATTGGATTCGTATTAAGGCATGGTGGTATGGGTTTTTTTAAATAATCAGTTGCTTGCTAGCTAGCTGGCTAGTGGGCACAATTTACGTGAGAAAATTTGTCACCGCATCGGTGTGATTCTTTCTTGAGGAATAAATTAATGATACGATGAACTAGCTACCAAAACATGATTAAAATTAATCAATTTGAAGGAGATTTAAGCCATCGAAAGATATCATAATTATAATACGTGAAGGAATATCATCATATATATGGTATGAGAAGAAAGGACAAATAGTTCGAAACAATACGGATATATATACTTTAAGAGAGCAATCGATTTCATTAATGTATTATTATCTTAATTTGACTAGATCATTGGAAGTGGACATTTTTTCTTCATATTGATGCGGAATTGTAGAAAAGGATGTGTTCCTTGTGATTAGTTTTTTGGTTTTTCGAAGAAAAAAAAATTCACGGTTTGTTTTGCCTAATTAGAAATAGCTGTAATCGCATAGTTGCTGTGAGGAAAAAGAAATAATTCCTATATATTATTGTGAAATAAATCCAGATATATATATATATATATATATAGCCCAAAAAATTCTGAATTGGTTGTTTCATCGAACATAGTATTATTATTAGCTGCAACAATCAATCTTTTGTAAATGATGGGTGTCATTTACATGGGTGCCCAACAATTTGTTCTAGTAAGCTCTTAGATTTTGCAAGTTGATCCCTCACTCTGTAAGTGGATGTAACAGTAAAGTTATTAAACCGAACTTGATTTCATTTATAATATCATTTCAACACACACACACACATATATATATATATATAATTAGATTTTGATCAGCTTCATCAAGTCACGAGTTAACTTTTCAGGTCCATCACATTAATTCTCACCTAATTTATTTTGAAAACTGGTCCAAGTTAGATCTTAGGTTAACTTCATAATTTTTTTTGTTAGGTTATATACCAGTCTCATGGATTTAGGTTTTTTTTTTTTCTATTTTAATTTTTAACATTAGATCTATTGAAAGTGAGATTTTCTAATTTTTTTCATTAACAAAACACTAAAGGGCGTGGTTAAATTACTGTAGCCACACCCATACAACACTATTATTTGGAATTATGTTTTGTGTTTTTTCTTTGCTTTTTTTTTTCAATTTCACCCTTTACCATCACAATCCTTTTTTTTTAGTTTTTTATTAATTTTATCCTTCAATATTAGGTTGTTTTGATTATACTTAATAATTTTTCTTTTCTGTTGGGTTATATACTAATCACATGGATTTAGAGTTTTTTTTTATTATTTCAACATTCAACATTAGATCTATTGAAAATGAGGTTTTGTAGTTTTCTGAATACTTTCTATGAATTTATCTCAATCTCATGACCCAAGACGCAAGTTTAATAGATTAACCTGAGTTGACCCGAGTTATTTTTTTGCTACCTTTAGTAATTGATTTTATTTTATTTCATCCTATAATATTTAGTTAATTAGAAATTGGGTTTCATAATTTTTATTATTATTTTCTTTCTATAGAGTTATCCAAATATCATGACTCAATTTGTGATTTAGGTAAGTTGACCCAAGTTAACTCTATTAATTTTTTTGGTCCTTTTTTAATTGAACATTTTTTTTTATTAGGCTTCATAATTTTTTATTGAATTTTTTTTCTATGAGGTTATCCTAATCTAATAAGTCGGGTAGTGGATTTTGCAGGATTTGGGTTGCCTTAGTTCATTTTTTTAATCTCTTTTTAATTGTTTTTATCTCAATTTCACCCTTCAACAACTTAATTTTCTTTTTATTTAGTTTTGTTTTTCAATTTCATCCTTCAATATGAGGTTGTTTGGAAATTGAGCTTTGTTAATTTTTTTTTCTTTATATGGAGTTATCATAATCTCATGAATTTAGCTTTTTTTTCTTAATTTCAACCTTAACACTAGATTTGTTAGAAACAAAGCTTTGTTGTCGCACGTATGCGGTGTCCCAACGATTATCCTCCTAAATAAGGAATTTTTTGGGTGAATCCATGTCCTTTCTTAGTAAAAAAAAGAAATGAGAGTTGCCACTTGGTATTTTTGTCACTAGAAACCCTAACTAGTCTCAGAGTTCAGGTAAGGGGACTAGTTGTGTAAAGGAAAGGTATTAACACCCTTAATATACCTTACGTGAGGTAAGCTGCATTGTTTATTTGTCTAATATAAACTAAAGTATTGTTGTGTTTTCTAATTATTGATCTGTCTATTATCAAAGAAAAGTCCTTATCAGTAAGGAGATCTTTATCTTATCTTGTTAAAAATGTAAATATTCTAATATTAATATAAAAATAAGAAAACTATCTTTATATTTAATATCAGAAATATGTCTTACCTATAAGTGCATAATCTCAGATACTAAAAAAAAAATATTGTCTTTTTTTAGTATATAGAATTAAGAACTTATACGTAAAATATATTTTCAATATCAAATAAAAAGATAGTTTCTTTTATTTTTATATTGATTCATTTTGATTACTGGTTCTGAATTTGTGTACTTGAACCCTTAATTGACCAACAAACTTTGTATTTCTTCAATTTGGCCCTTAATTCAGTCAATTTTAGTCTCTACATTCACACACCTTTTCTAGTTTGATCCTTAGTTTTGGATTTATTTGATCAAGTCCCTAATTGCCTATCAAACTTTAATATTTATGCAATTAAGCCCCTGATTTGATCAAAATAACTCCTGCAAATTGCAATTCAACCCCTAAACTTTAACTTCTTCTAATTAAAGCTTAAATTGACTTAAAAATCAATGTTTCTTACAATTAAACTGATAAATTCAATTAAACCTTCAAAAAAATTTAATTGAGTTCTTGAACATCTAATTTTGAATTTCTATTCCTCAAATTAAATTTTGTTTGCCAATAGGATCTTTATCAGTCGAAAAAATACTGTCAAATTTTATTTTTTGTATTTTTTATCCTCTTCAACCAATTTTTGGCTATTTTCTAAGCATTCTGGTATCCTCTTCTCACTAATATATTTTTTTATATTTTCTCTTTTCCCTCATTTTTTCTTTTGCGTAGGGACCAAAAAAATTAGGTAACAACATTTGTAATATTTTTATTTGCTTTTTATAAAGTTATATCAATCTCATGACCCAAGTTGTAGGTTTATTAAGTTAACCTTAGTTGACATGGGTTGTTTTTTTTTTAATTTTTTTATTTCATCCCTCAACATTGAGTTGGTTGGAAATTAGATTTTATTTATTTATTTTTATTTTCTTTCCATGGAATTATCCTGATCTCATAACTTTGGTTGCTAGTTAGGTAGGTTAACCCAAACATTTTTTTGTCCTTTTTAATTAATTAATTTTTTAATTTCATCATTTGACATTAGATTGATTAGAAATTGACCTTCATAATTAATTTATTTTAGTTTGTTTTCTATAGAGTTATCTATTGTTTTAGGATTAAGACAACAATAACACCTAAGGAAGGGTAGATTAGGTGTTTCGCTAATACTAACAAATAATACAATTTAATTCAATTAACCACAATAAACATAATAACCAACAATATAATTAAAGTGTTTAAAATAAATAGGTAAGGAAAAGAAATTGCAAACTCAATTTTTAACGTGGTTTGACAAGCTTACATCCACACCTCAAGCATTAAATCGGTCTTGAGTATTATATTATTTCACTAGTCGAAGTTCAAGAGTACAATAGCCACTTGATAAATCCTATAAACCCTAGGATAAATTGAAAATAATAATATTATAAAAATTAAGGTGTAATGCAATGAAATAAGAAAAAGAGATAAGAAGATAAGAGATGAAGGGGTTTTGGCCGAAAATGCATATTTTTCCAGTAGCAACAATGGTTTAGTTATTTTAAGAGACGGCTATACCAATTTATATACAATGGTTGAACCATTTTAAAAATGGCCAAACTATTTTGGCTACTGTCTCTGTTATAACTCAATGGTCTACAATAAAAGAAAAAAGGGTAAATTCATTACCTCTTCTTTTCTTTCATCTTGAATGACTGGAAAGTGATGGCTAGGAGTAAAAGGAGAGTGTTGAGAAAGAAAAATACAATTACCCTAGAAATTTAGAGAGATCAAGAAAAAGCAAAGCTAAGTTAGAGTGAGAATGTGAAAGGAGAAGAGAAAAAGAGAGAAGCTTGGGAAAAATATTGACAGATCAACTTTTGAAATACATTTAGCAACCGGGTAAGGTATTCGAAACCCTTTCGTATCAATTTAAACAAGTGTTTAATGATTTGATGCAAAATTAGCAATATTTGAATTAGGGTTTCTGAGATTAAATTTGGAGGAAATTAAAATTAGTTGTTAATTATTGTTATGGATGATTAAATAACTATAAAAAGTAAAAATTTTGTTACATTACATCAATAAAATTAGAGGGTAATGAAGCTTAAGGGCTGACCACAGAGAGTAAAAAAGAGAGATTTGATGAATTTGTATTATTTTTATAAATTGTGTTGAAATTATGATAACCAAACATGTGGATAGTAATTTAGATGATTAATCATATTTCTACTTGATGAATGTGAATTTCAATGTATTAAGAATTCAATGTTTTTGAGATAGAGTGAATTCTACTTTTTTAATACTTGTAATGATGCAGTTGAAGGTTAATTGTTGATTAGATGAGGAAATTGTTGTTAATTAGGAGGAAAACATATTGAGGTGGGTTGAAGAAATTAGGAGGGGTGGGTTGTTTAAATAAATTGATGTTTGGAAAGTGTAAAACTCACAATGAATTGATCATGGGATGATTAATTGGTAACTAAGTTTTGAGAATTTTAAGTAGAAAACATATCCTTCTCTTTTTGATGTTGTAGACCAAAGGTAAATGAATGGTATTATAATAATAATTATTTATGTATTGACTTATTGTATAAAATGAAGGATATAACACATTTAACATTGAGTTGTTAAAATTGCAGGAGAGATTACAGAGGATGTACCAAGATAAGATCCCACACATAGAGTTTAGATGTTAGGTAGGTGCTCGACATCTTATTAATTTGGCTCTATTTAAAATTATTACAAATATCAAAGTAAATTCCTTGCTATTATATTATATTAATATCTGATATAAGATTGTTGTCAATTTCTAGGTTGAATGATTAGTTCTTGATTTTAAAACTAATGCCCTATTCTGGGCTAGATGACTAGTTCTTGGTTTAAGAACTAGTGCCTTGTTATGGATTGAATAATTAATTTCTTAGTTTAAGGATTAGTGCCCTATTCTAGACTAGATAATTAGTTTCCTGTTCTGGGCTGAATAATTAATTCTTTGGTTTAAGGATTACTGTCCTGTTCTGGGCTGTAAATCTAGATACCTTGAATGAGGGTTTATTACCCAGGTCTTGGTTAAGAAGTAAATCTTTTAAATGTTTGAGGGATTAAAATAATTAATAAGAAGAGGAATTAAGTTATTTATTAACTTAATTCTTAATGGAAGTGCATACTTTAGTTACTAGTAAATTCAATAAATTGTATTGGAAAAAAAAATTATGTTATATTAATTAATTGTGGTTTAAAATGACTTCAGGATCTTCGCAGCTTCGTCAAGATTAGTAGATTATAAAGCCCCGGTATTTGTATTTTATAACATAACTAATGTTGCATATTTTGTGTAATTTTGGAGATGATAACATATATGTGAATTATTTTAATGTAATTATTATTATGCCATGAATTTTTATGAGATGTTAGACTTAAATATTAGTTAAATCCATGATTACTTAATGTACAATTTTTCCTTGATAATGTTTGTATTAATTTTGAACATAGTAGTTAAATGATACTTAGTTTAAATTATATGTTGTCATATTCCGATTATTTTATGGATAAATCTTAGTTTAATTCATGTAGTAGTTAAATGCGTGATATAAAATATAATTGATGTTATGAGAGAAGTTGTGATATGATAAGTTCAAAAAAGTTGAATAATGAGTGAAATGTGAATTAATTGTTTATTGAAGTTTAACAGGTTTAGTTGATAACTTTAAATCTCTCTCCTATATAAGAGAGATTTTACTGAAATATCTATAGGTTCTTGTATAAAAAAAATTTATATTATTTTTTATTATTTATTTCATAAAATTTGTACAAAAATACGGTAAAAGGGGGAGAGAGTTGAAAGTACTCGCCAGTTATTAATTAATAACTTTTTTTTTAATGAAGAGGCATATATTTTATGAATACATAAAGATCTACGTGGCAAATAAGAAGTTTAAATATGGTAAATATATAATTATAACTTATAATTCTGAGGCAAATAAGAAGTATAAATACATAATGATCTCATGATTTGATTGAGTATGGAATTCTGAGGCTCCAAGGTCCCAACAACGCTCCTTCTTTAGAGAAAAAGAAAAAGTACTACATGATGCTGACTTGTTCTTTGATAAGTTGAAAATCCTTTCATTCAACAAATAAGGAGCTAAAAGGAAAAGAAATTAAGGTCGGCTATGAAGTGATATCTCTTAATTATTGGCCATCTAAAATCAACAAATAAGTTGTAACTTAGACGTACTAGCTAGGTGGTGTTAAAAAACAAAAAAGAAGTAAATATCTACTATTTGTATTATTAATCAAACTCAATATCTTACAGTTATATAACGTGAAAATTATAAATCATAACCGGTTAAAAAATTCTAATATATGCATATCACGAATTAAATATTTCAAAAAATCAACTTTTAATAGCTTAACAAAACTGTTAAGTGAGATCTTAAAATATGATTTATATTATTCTCTGGCTCATCTTTTCAAGTGAAAGTTTTTTAGACTTAAAATTTACACAGACTTATATTATCTTGTACTTAATTTTTATCAAATAAATAAGGATGGTGAGATTCAAACTTATAACCATTTTGTCATCAAAACTCTGATATCATATCAAAGAATCAACTTAACTCAATAACTTAAACTGTTAGGTAAGGTCTCAATATATGATTTATATTATTCTCTAACAGAGTAAGGGGTCAAGATTTTTGAAACCTAGTCAACCCAGACTCAACCCATATTACCTATACAGCCCATTTGTTTGTTGCAACTAAATTCATCCTTTTCATTTTAGTCAATTGATTTGTTGATGTATTAAATCTAAATTATTTTTTATGATTCATAATATATTTTAGGCTAATTTATTGAGCTCAATTCTTATTTCCAATTAAACCAATCTATGAATATTTAGCCATATAAGTTTAACCAGTAGATATCTATAAAAAATTTAGCTAAACTAGATATATCCACCCCGCTGTAATCCAAAAAAAATTGAGTGAATTTCATTTATAATTTATAAAATATAAAAAATTATATTAGATATAATTATCAGCACAAACTCTACTGAATTATATCAATAAACACCCATAAGATGCATGGCATTAAAGGGTACGTATTGGACTGTCAAAATGGAAGAATATTTGTCCATATGAGACTCTATTTTCATAGACAACCAGGCAATTTCGGTGGACTTTGAAATAAGAAATTTCCCTATAAAGCTACCTAGCTAGCAGATTCATGGTACTATATTTTCATGGGATTTGGTCTGAAACTCAGGACCTCCTTCACGTTCTTTGATTTTTAATCCAAAGTATGCAGGCAATTTTTTCAATGTGTAACAAACACACGTTAAGAAAGTAGCAGTCGTGCCCAGGCCGAGCAGCTCGAGATCATGTCAACAGCAACATATATATTGAGCCATGACCCCATGCCAACCTACTCGTGACCCACGTAATTATCAGCCACACACATGCATCTTCAAGCCCGCTCCGGTCTTTTGAAGTGATTAAAAAAACAATGTGGCAACCATATTTATTAGTTTTTTTGACCATTTGAATGAGCTTGTGGACCTGACTCTTTTACCTTAGTTTACGTGACTGAAGGCCTTTTCAATTTGCTGCATTAATTGATGAAGCCGCAGACATCGAGGCTGCTGACTGCTGCTTGCATCACAGCTCAAGTTGGATTAGAATTTCCTTACCGCCTGGTTGTTACGCAAAATGGTAGGTAATGACCCCACGCAGAACATGAAGGAAAGGAAAGGCCAAAAAAAAAAAAATGATCACTTCAATTTTTATTTTTAATTTGCATCAACATGTGATCACCTTCTCAGCCCGTAACTTGAGCTTTAACTCGAGCTTTATCTCCAATTCATTTTCAAGTTGGTTTTTAGACCCGAGTTAATAATAAACTTGATCTATGACCCATATTTGATCTCGGATCGACCTCAAGTCGAGTTTTTAAATTATGATAATAATTATTTTTATCATTAAATTGACCCGGGTCAATTGTCAACCTAAACCATGGCCCGAGTCAACCCCCTAGTTGGGTTTTAAAACTATGATAATAACTATTTTTATCCTTATATTGACTCGAGTCAATGATAAGCCTAGCTTGTAACCTGGTTTTGGCTCTAGGATGACCATTGAGTTGGGTTTTAAAACTACAATAATGATCATTTTTATCTTCATGTTGACCCGGGTAATGGTCAGCTCAACCCATAACCCGAGTCAATGGTCAACTCAACCCATGACCCAAGTCAACTTCCGAGTCGAATTTTAAAACTATGATAATAATTGTTTTATCTTAATGTTGACCTGGGTCAATAGTTAACTTGACATGTGACCCATATATTGTCTATATCAACTCCTAGTCAAATTTTAAAATTATAATAATAATTATTTTTATTTTTATGTTGATCCGGATCAACTAAATTAACCCTTGTACAAAGAATTTGACAAGCTTTTCCTACTCCTCTTAATAAGATAAAAATTTCTCCACTAAAATAACCTTGTATGATATAAAAATTAATTTTTATACTATTCAAAGATACCCCAAATAATTTTACAAAAAAAATTTCTTGTCCAGTCTATCATTGTACAACATACCCAAACACTACCTAAGTTAGAAAACCTCGTCATTGTATTTTGTCTTTAAATTTGATGTGTTTATTTTGTTGCAGCCTGTGTGTGTACTTTCCTCCAAGTAGATGTTTTTTAAATGATGTTGTTTAATTAATAAATCTAATTTATAGCTAACTAAAAGAAAGCGGGTTAGAAGATGCTGGTTCAACCACCAAGTCAAACGATTGAACAGGTGGGTCTCTACAATTAAAGAAAAAACCAGACTAAATAAATGTTATATTTGAGTCATGTAATAATATTTAATGTTGTTATACACACACACACACACACACTTTAGTGATTTTTTTTTTAATTTGAAGAAAATAGTATTAAAAAGATTAAAGTACAGATGGAATCACTTCAAGAATATGATCCAACTTTACTTAAGAAACTCGATTGCATTAATCTTTATTTTCTTTATTATAATTTATTAAAAAAAGTAATATTCAGTACAACAAATAAAAAGTGATTGTATGCATAAATTTAGAATCAAACATTTCTTTTTCCTTATTTCATTTGCTTTTTCCTCTTCTGTATGTATTTTTTTTCAAGTAAAAAGGATTTTTAGTAATTAACCTAATTGGATTTGTCTTAGCTCTTTCAAGTTCATGTAGATATCAAGTTAGGCTAGTAATTATTGGCTTGGTGTGTGTTTGATATTCTAGTAATTTTTACGATTATGGTTTGATAAAATAAATTTAAAAAAATTATAAATTATAATATTTTTTCTGACCAATATTTTTAAAAAGAGTTTTTGGTAAGATCTATGTAAAAATATTACGTTAATCAAACATTTTCAAATCTAACAAAAAAACAAACAGGATTTTATAATTTTAAGCAATCAAATTTTTAACACATGCTAATCCAAAGTTTAGGTGCCTAGATTCCTGGTTTAATCAACTAAATCAGGCTGAGTTGGACCATTATGATTATAGTTACTTTTGCCACAATTACTCTACGAGCTTAAATTCTTTCCTTGTGTGAGAAGTGTTGGTCCCCAGCGATGGACCTCCATTGAATGTAGACATTGGGCTTGAAGGTAATCTTATGCTTTCAGATAGTCCATAGTCCACAGACCACAGCCTCTGGACCAAAGATGAAAGAATCCAGAGTTTCATGAGCCCTGTTGGTTAGCCTCTCAGTTTCCCCATTGCCCATGGTGCTGCCACTTTCATGCACCTTGATTCTTGACAAAAATCATTGCCAGAGAAAATAAACAAATCAAGGTACAGAAGGACAGATGCTCTTCCATCGATCATTCTCTTGTCTCTAGATTCTCTTCTAAGACCCTAAAGCAAAGAACAAGTGAAAACAAAGTAAAAAGCAAACAAAAGTAAAAAGAAAAAGAAAAAGAACACTTCCGAGATATATTCTTGCGACTCTCATTTAGCCTTCCCTTTATTCATTTCATCGCTATCTTTAAACCATACAAACTCGATATTAACCATCAAACACTCAAAACTTCCATCACATTTCTAATGGCTTATAATCCTTCTTCATGTTCTTGTTTTCATCATTCTTTTTGTCTCCTATTCATGATATTCAGTTTTCCACACTTCTTCCTCACAAAAGCTCAAGCTGCAGGCCATTGCAGAACCTCGTGTGGAACTATTCCGATAAGCTACCCTTTTGGCATTGATGATGGCTGTGGCAGTCCATATTACAGGCACATACTTGTGTGCTCCGATTCGGGCTTTCTTGAGCTTCGAACGCCTTCCGGGAGATACCAAGTTCGTAGCATAAGCTACTCAGATCCTCACATGATAGTCACTGATCCATTCATGTGGAGTTGTCAAGATGGTCATCACTTTCGTGCAACTAGGCCATTTAGCCTTGACACAAGCACACATTTAACACTCTCCTCTCAAAATGACTATCTCTTCTTCAATTGTAGCGAAGAGAGGGTGATTGTTCAGCCAAAGCCTATCTTCTGTGAGAGGTTTCCTGATCGGTGCGACTCAACATGTGATAGTGCTAGTTATCTTTGCAGGCACCTGCCAGGATGTGCTACTGCATTGGGTGGTAGTTCTTGCTGCTCTTACTTACCGAAAGCGACTGAATCGTTGAGGCTGATGTTGAAGTATTGTGCTAGTTATGCTAGTATTTATTGGAGGACTGGTGTAAATGCTCCTGATGATCAAGTGCCTGAGTATGGTATTAGAGTTGATTTTGATATTCCAGTGACTACAGATTGCCTTCAATGTCAAGACATGAAGAAAGGAGGTGGGTCGTGTGGATTTGACACCCAATCACAGAGTTTCTTATGTCTATGCAATCAGAGATCAAATGTCACAACTTATTGCAATGGTATGTTAGTATTCAAGCCTTTTCATCTACATTCTTAAAAGAAAATGTCACAAACCAACAGTACTTGTTTATATCTGTCTGCAGATCACAGCAGCACTACTAGCCATAGCAAGGCAGGAGTCATTGCAGGTGGAGTATTAAGATTGATATATAGTTGTAAAATTTTCTGGGAATGTTTTGGATATTGAATTGAAAGATCAGGCTTATTTATTTTGATGTTTCTTATTGTGATTTGCAGGGACTGTAACTGGAGTTTCAGCAGCTGGGGCCATAGGGATTGGTGCTGGTCTATGGTATTGGAAGAAAGTGAGAGCCACAGCACCAGTAACATGTGGGGTTCAAAGCAATGAGAATAGGCTCTTTTAAAAACAAATCAACAAAAGTGAATGCCCATCACTTTCTCTTTTCTTCTTTTCCTATTTTTTGAGTTGCCTTTAGCACTTTAACAAGCCATTTCATGAATCTGTTCTCTTCGTTTCCAAGTTTATCCTGAACTGTTTATACAGTAATATAAGATATTTTTTTTGCTTTTGGGTTCCCAATTTCTGTCAACTTTCCTACTCCCCCCCCACCCCCCCTGTTTGGTCAGAGCTAGATAGTGCACTAGCTACTGAGCTTAATTAGCTTTGTCACTTGATCACACTGTTTCAAGCAACATGATTTTAGGTTGATCCTGCTCACACCTTGAATAAAAGTAATTAAAAATAAAAAAGACTATGAACGAAACAAAAGTGAAGAAATTATGATGACCATTATAATGATCACAAACTTGATTTAACTGGAGCATCAAGTTTTGGTGGATTTCATCTTGCTTTACACTGCCTCTTAAAAATCTGTGTTGGCAGACATGCATGGTCCCTATACAATTCCATCAAGTGCTAAATTTATTATACATGCTTTCCAAGAAGCCATGTCTTTGTAACCTGTCATGTAAGAAACATTCTCGGTATGAATTAAAGTCAAGTTCTTTGTACATATACAGGGTATAATTAAGAATATCTTGCTCTCTGCATGATGGTCATGGGATATTATTAAAAATAATTAATTAGTTGTACCTGCTTGGAATCATCTCGAGGAGATTTAAAGTAGTTCCTTTCACTAAAGAATGGTTGGATTAGCACTTCCACAAGTTAAATACATTTTCCATTCGTCATATCTATTCTTTGCAACATGGGCATGGCCAAACCTTACCCTGCAACATGGGCATGCCCCAAAATTTATCTTAGATTTGACAGATAAAATAAAATTAAGATTGATATCCAGTTATAACTATCACAAAACAATGCCTC
>Ga0325411_1006205_pt1 | contig 13152 bp, 9 predicted proteins | sample PopdelMetagenome_13_FD_206181 | JGI IMG/M metagenome (GOLD analysis project Ga0325411, IMG submission 206181) | Populus deltoides microbial communities from Bellville, Georgia, United States - Xylem-PdIQD-R4 | ecosystem: Host-associated > Plants > Phyllosphere > Stem > Wood/Secondary xylem... | reverse complement strand
CTTGATCTATTAACGTGGCATTCAAACAAAAGATAGAATGAACAGAGAAAAAGGCAGTTGAATTTTATAAACAAATGGAATCGTATCCTAAAAACTTGGGTTAGAAAGTCATTGCCGCGGCTGATTAGGTATAGACTTGGGTTTTATTCCTTGAATATTTTCTTCATTCCTTCAAGCAACAAACACCTTGGGTGTTAGAGACGACTTTGTTTAGCCAAGGCGATACTTGATAGCTGTAATAAAGAGGGAAAAAAAGAGAAGAAGAAGCAGTATACAATGGATTTTAGTCAGGCCCAATATAATGGCTTTTTTCTCGGCCCACATTTATGGGCTATATTTAAGTCAGGCCCAAGATTATTGTTAAAATGGGTTCACTGCGCCCCTCCTGGTCAGATATCTACTAGGGAGCTGAAAAGGGCATCCCAGTAATTACCAGATGTCCATTATCCCATTAAAATCAGGGTATGCAAACCCTAAACCCTATATGCGTTGCTGTGGAAGATGTTATAAAAGTCTCTCCGCCCCTCTCTGCAAAATCATCATTTTATTCTTTCATTTTGATCTCTTTTGTTTCGCGTCTATACAAATCTATCTATTTCGAAAGGGAGAAGGTGCTGTGATGATGAGACTATAATCTCGTTAATCTGATTTAACCATGAGGAAAAACCCTCTAATCCATTCTTCACTGTCTGAGCACCTTCTCTTTCTTTCCTGATTTTTCTTCTTTATTTTTGCTTGGTAAGAAATCTTTTCCTGTGTTGCTTTTTCTTGAAAACAGAAAAACAAAAATCTCACGGTCAATACCTGACTTGGCTGGATCTTTCTTGCTTTTTGCTTGATTTTGGAGTTAGAATCCTCCATCATGTGGATGCGTGGTTTCTTGAAAAATGGGATAATTGTTGTATCTATTTATCAGTGGGTGTGTTCATGTTACAGGAAATGTAGAAATGCCCACAAGGAAGGGGATTGACTGGCCAGATAAGATGTTATCTTGAGTGGTAATTGTAGAATGCCTTAAAGACAGAAGTTCTAAGCTATCGTATGAGCAATTCATAATGGGATGGGCGTATAGTTCCAAAATTGTCTCGCCACCAATCAAAGTGATGGAGTTACGGCGGAAGCAAAGGAAATTCTTATGGGTAGGCGTTTATATAAACAGTGAAAAAGATTGATATATTATTTTAAATTCTTGGTTATCAAATTAATGGTGGTTCAAACGGAGCTTTCTTTTTAATTACATTAGATCTTTCACTGTTTATATAAACGCCTACCCATAAGAATTTCCACTCAAGATACTGATCAAAATAAAATCAAATAAACTCAAACTCAAGAAGATGGGCCCATCAAGAAGCCCACAATATAAGAAAGAAGAAAAGTAGCATTGTGCTTCAGACACGCAAACACAGAGGGTGGAAAACTCAACTTAGCATCTAATATCAATTGAGTACTAAACTTTTGATTTTTTCAATTTTACCCTCACATGCAATCAACATTACTTGCCACCCCTCCATCCATCAATGTAATAGCAGTTATAAAGATTTCAACTAGCAAATATTCGTTAAGTTTATTCATCTAAATATCAGAATAAACTCCAATTTATCCTAACACGTAATTTTAACCCCAAATCATAATAAATCTTTTTATTTATAGAAAAACTATTATAATTTTATGTTAAAAATGTCTCTTATTAGAGATTGGTGTGTACTTTACACCTTGAATTAGGGTTGAGCATTTTCGGTTCAGTCCAGTTTTGGACCAAAATAAATAACCAAACTGAAATTTTTTAAAAAAGTTTTTGAACCGAACCGAACCGAAAACCGATTCAAACTGATTAATTTTGGTTTGGTTCGGTTTGATTTTTTCCCCTTCCAAACGGTCGGTTCGGTTTGCTAGCTTGGAAATCTAGGAAATGATACAATTTCTGTAGAAGCCAAAACAAGGGTTTGCTTTTAGCAACCCAATCCTTATCAAGAATCTGTACATCAGCCATGGCACAACCTTTTGCATATAAAGGATTGCCTCGTTTTTTTTTTTGTCACATGAAAGCTTCAATAGCAACTGAAGAAGCTCCCTATGAGTGAGTTATAGCTTATTTGAGTTGAAAATTTAGTGTGTTCGAGTTTGATGAAGAAGAAAAAGAAAAATGAGGAGTCTCTGAGGTTTATCGAAGTAAGTGTTTGTGTGTGTGCCTGTATGGGGAGAGTGGGCTTACTGGTTAAGATCCAGAGAATGAGAGAATTGAGAGATGCAGAGAGCAAAGGCAAAGGGAGGGGAGAGATGCAGAGAGCAAAGGCAAAGACAAAGGGAGGGGAGAGATGCAGAGAGCGGCGACTGGTTTTGTGTTTAGGAATGCTACTTTAGGTTTAAGGTTAAAAAACATCCTATTTATAATTGTTTTTTTTTAAGTGTTGGCCTGGTTGAACCAGTTCGGTTTAGTTCGATTCAATCGGTTTCAGACTTTAAAAACCAAAACCGAACCAAACCGCAATTGTTTTGTGATTTTTTAATCGATTAATTTGTTTTTTTTCAGTTTTTTCAGTTATTTTTTTTATTTTTTCAATTTAATCGGTTTATCAGTTTTTTTGCTCATCCCTACCTTGATTGAATGAAGGTTGAATGAGGGTTGTAATGGACATATGAAAATTAGATAGAATCTCTTAACTATATCACTAATAGGGGATGGATGGATGGATGGAGGTTACATTGTGCCATGTAGATTATGTTTGGAGTAAATTGAATTAAATCAAAAGGTTTGGTACTTATCTTATAATTATATAATACGTTAGGGACTAAATGTAGGTTTTTTCTATAGAAAAAAAGACGTGGAAACAATTGAGAAGGTAAAGCCAAAACAGCCTTTGCTTCGTCAAAATCCACCAGCTTTTGCTTTTAGAAACCGAACCAGATAAAGATACAGAGAAAACACCACAAAATATACAGAGAAAGAAAACGATGGAGATACTGCAAGAAGATGAAGAGTACAACTGGAGAGAAGTAAAATTGCCTTCATTGATTCCAGTAATACCCGAACCAGGGCTAGAAAGGGAGACGGGGGAGAGAAGGAGAGGCAGAGACATACTTATAGCTATTGATCATGGACCTAATAGCAAGCACGCTTTTGACTGGGCTTTGATTCACCTTTGCAGACTAGCTGACACCCTCCATCTTGTCCATGCTGTTTCGAGTATATATGTTGTGGATATCATGTTTGTATGTTCTGCATAATTGAGGTTTAGAATTTTGGCTTGATTTCTTTGATGGGTTATTTTAGGTGTGCAGAATACTGTTGTTTATGAGACAAGCCAGCAGCTCATGGAGAAGCTTGCCGTAGAGGCTTTGCAGGTTGCCATGGTTAGTGACCTACCATTCTGTTTTCGTTTATATATATATATATATATAAAAGAAAGTATTTTTCTCCATTGTTATTGTTCACGAGAGTAAATCTTGATTGAAAAATTAGAATAATAAGCGTTTTAAAGACAATGTTTTGTTTTTCAACTGTTAATTATCATGATTTTGCATGATCAAGTACAATTTGATTAGGTTCACAACAGATCTATTTCTGCATAAGTTTCACCTAATATATGATCTCTGTTATTAATTGCTCTCCCTTGACTATTAAACCACTCGCTTTGGATTCATGAACTAAGATGTTTTGATTCTTGTTCTTGTAATCTTACTCTAATTCATACTCTTGTTACATGCAGAGTATCTAATTATTTTAACTTACATTATGTAGCTCTAAGTTCTTCAACTATTGATCAAGGGACAACAAAATTCTCCACAGAAATTGATGTTTTCCCTCAATTTATTTTTATTTCTTGTTTTTAATTAGGTGAGGACTGTGGCTCGGATTGTGCAAGGGGATGCTGGAAAGGTAATTTGCAATGAAGCAGAAAGGTTAAAGCCTGCCGCTGTAGTGATGAGTACCAGAGGCAGAAGCCTAGTTCAAAGGTAATTCCTTTTCTTTCTCTTACTCCTCTTCGTCTCTCTCTCTCGGTTCTCATCTCTTTCTTTTTTCTGCAGTGTACTTCAGGGTAGTGTGAGTGAATATTGCTTCCACCATTGTAAAGCAGCACCTGTTGTAATCGTTCCTGGGAAAGGTACTGCTTTCAAAATTAAAACCTTTTGTTTAGTTAGAACTGTCATGGAATTTTTATCAAGTTCATATATTTATTATTGATTTCCAGAAGATGGAGATGAATCATTGATATAGCGGATTCAGCACTTGAAGGTCACGGATTTTGTTCGATTGATTGAGCAGGATAGTAAGGTATTGAAGAAGTTGATTGTCAATATGTAACAAGTCATGTATGGTGGTAATTATTTGTGGTGTTTAATACGTAGTAAGGATGTGTATTATATGTATAATTACTACACATTTGAATGATTATTGTTGAAGTTAGCTATAGCGTTCACTCTTCTTATTTCTTTGATTCGATGCATAACAGAGCAGAAATCAGAGGGCTGCTTCATTCTGCTAATTTTGTAGAATTTTTCTGTTTCTGCCTGATGGAAGCAGTTGAATGTCTAATGTAAAATTTCAAGGTTGCTCTTACAACATGCATGTCTCAATTATTCAGGCAGTCAAAATTTGAAAAATAGTGCAAGAAATCTCAAATTTTCTATGTTTAACCTGTTTGAAAAGTGCTTCAGAAGCGGCAAGGCTTCCAAATTATGCTTTCGTCATGAAAAATATTTCATGGAACGATATCATTTGGATCTAAATTATCTTATTGATTGCCGGGAATCCCAGTAGTCTTGATGGTTGCTATTGTGGATCCTTGGTTTGGTCTGTACAGACCATCCCAATGTAGAATGGCTTGCTTTGTTAAGAAATAACTCTTGAGTTGGGAAGTAACAGCTGATTCGATAAATAGGCTTAGCAGAGCTGGGATAAGAAGTCCAGAAAGTTAAACAACCATTTTAATTCAATAATTTAAATAATGTTTAATGATCTGATTTGTTAAGAAATAATCTTGGTATCGGAAACAAACAACTGATTCGACAAATAGATCTCTCAGAGTTGAATAAGAAGAACAATCCTAATCTAATAATTTAATATATAGTTTATATTATTTTTTAATGTATATTCTCAGGTGAAATTTTTTTGTAGATTAAAAACTTGTACTAATTAATTTTAACTAGAAGAAAAAATAAGAATGTTAAAATTCAAACTCATAATCATTTTATTATCGAGACTCTGATATTTTGTTAAAGATTCATTTCAATTTAAAAGTTTAAATTATTAAATGAGATTTTAAAATATAATTTATATTATTTTTTAACACATCTTCTCAAATAAAAACTATTTAAATTTAAAACTTGTTCAAATATATGGGTCGTTGATATGATATCATTTCAAAAAAAACCTAAAATAGCTCATGGTTGCAAAGCTGAATATTGTGATTTTCCAAGATCCACTTTTAGTTGGTTTCTACACGTGCATAATGCATACAAGGAAAAATTCCAACTTTGACGCCAAAGAGAGCTCAGTTGCCAATAAAAGAATCAAAAACCAATCTAAGATCAGAACTAAAACTATTGTTTGATTCTTTTGTTGGGTTTTGAACAATCACATTAATGAATTCTAAAATTTTTGCAATGAGAGGAAAACATACGTTGAAAGCGTTAGAAACCCTTGAAGAGGATGAAGAGTACAACTGGAAAGAAGTTACGTTACCTTCATTTATTCCTGTGGTACCGAAACCTGAACTCGATAGAGAAACAGGTGAAAGGAGGAGAGGCAGAGACATTGTGGTAGCCATTGATCATGGGCCTAACAGCAAACATGCATTTGATTGGGCCTTGATCCATCTTTGCCGCCTGGCCGACACCATTCATCTTGTTCATGCCATCCTAGGTATATATGTAATTAACAAAAATCATCCTGTCATCAGAATTCGATTGTGCCTATGTAAGTAGTTTGTATGGGTGCATTTCATTTGGGATTAAAATGTTGGGTTCTTGTAGATATGAAAAATGTCCTTGTTTATGATTCGACGGAGGGACTCCTGGAGAAGCTTGCCGTTGAGGCACTGCAGGTGGCAATGGTCAGTATTTCGCAGATTGGTTATTTGTTCTATAATTTGAATGTAAAAGATTTAGAATTTAATTTACTGCACCTCATCAGAAATGACAGAGAAAATCGCAAGACATAGAGTTCATAAATAAAGGGTGGTTTCTTTCTTTTACTTCTAAAACTAATAGACATTGATGCTACATTACAGAAGATACCCGGATCATATATTTAATGTTGATGTATAAAAAGTAGGGATTGTATCCTATTCTTTTTCCTTGATCAATGAATAATTCATTATTAAAAAAAAGGGACACATCAGATACAAACAAAATCATAATCCGTATGTTCGATGGATCTAGCCTTAATTAGAAGGGAACTCAGAGCTCTATAAATAAAAGAGAATTGGAAAAAATCATCCCTTTATTTTCTACAAAATTCAGTAGCTTCTTGCCTGTATTTCCGATTTGGTATTGCTGTGGAGTTTGACACTAATCTCAGCTTTTGTGAAATTGTATTGAGGATTCACCCTTGCCCAATGTGGATGCTCTCTCTTGCTGTTTTTTTGTGTTAGTTTATTCTCTTGTTAATAAATCTAGTTTTAGTGTAGTGCATTGTGTTTATTTATAATCTCATTAGCAAAATCTGTATCGTTTATGCACAACCAGGTAAAAACTGTGGCTCGTATTGTAGAAGGGGATCCAGGTAAAGTAATCTGCCGGGAAGCAAACAGGTTAAAGCCAGCAGCTGTGGTCATGGGCACTAGAGGCAGAGGCTTAATCCAAAGGTTCTATACTAGTGTTAATATTATCTCTATTTGATGTTCTCTCTCTCTCTCCCCTTTTCTTTTCCATCTGTCTGATTGTGTCATTGCTGTATCATACAGTGTGCTGCAGGGTAGTGTGGGGGAGTTTTGCTTGCACAACTGTAAAGTGCCTGTCATAATTGTTCCTGGAAAAGGTATTAAGATCTAACTTAGTTTATTCTTTCATTTCTCTTACATCGGATTTCAAACGTTGGAGACTTAAATATGGTTTGCCTTTTTCCGAAGCCGAGAGCGCACCGTTGATGTAGTGGAAATAGCAACAGCAGTTAAGAAATTGCAAGTCATGTGATGGAAAAACATATTATCAGATATGCAATTAGTAAGTTTACTATTATTTACAATACTTTGTGTATGTCACTCCTCATTAGCATACGTGAGTTTCTGGGGTGGGAATGCAAGCCGATCGAGTTGTAGTGTCGATTGAGAGCTTGAAGCAGGAAATCTTTTGTTCTTCATCCTTTTCTATGTTGTGTCCGTGCTAGGTTTATTCAACTAACCTGCTGTTGCAAAATTGTGGTATTTGATTAACTGGCTGCAGAAACTACTTCATGCCAACAATTGTGCTTTACAAGGATTGTCATTGTTAGTCTTCCCAATTTTTAGCAACTTGGCCTGTTCAAAATAGCAAGCTTTACCTTTTCCCAAGTTTCAGATTCTACACAAAACTTGGTTTGTCTCAGGAATGGCGATTGCAATCGTAATTATGATTCCTACACTGCAGACTTGGATGGATAGGACTTCTTCAGGTTATTGTTTCACTAATTTTGTGGTCTTGTTTGCCTTGGCCCAAAATTATTTAACAAAGATAGATTTCCCACCATTATATATTCCATTCAAATTTGAGCACTGATCACGCTTGCATAGACCAAATATATCATGTTGCTTTGTCCAAAGAATCAAATATTAGATTTGTCTGGGCTATTTTCAGGATTCTGGTTACAATGTAAGGGCATAAACTTGGGAGAATACTAGCTCGAAACAATATCTTTCGTGACGAACTAAAATACACACACACAGCCAAAAGAATCTTTGTGGGTTCTATCTTTATATACCTTGGAATTGCACTATGTGAAAGGTGGAGAGAAACCTCAAAGATTATGATGAGAAAAAAACTTCGAAGAAAGCAAAAATGGGTCCAAGAAAGAGAAAAAGGCTATATCATCTTTCACCATCCATAGAAAACAAAGAGAATCAAAGAGATCTTGCCTTCGGATGAGGCCAGGCCCACCAATTTCACTATTCTATATGGCTTGAAAATGAAGGCAGCCTGAGGCTCTTGATAATCGAAGAACAAGAGGGGCCGTGAAGGTGTAAGCAGTCTCTAGTGGTCCCCTGCGTACTGCCCAAACCAACTCTGAAAGGCTCCTTTCTTATTAATTAAGATTTGACTATTAGGAGGTATGTCTGTTGATAATGTGCATTCAAGAAATAAACTCTTCACATAGGCGCAGAGCAAACAACTGCATGTGAAAGTTCAAGCTTGCTATTTCACATTTTGGCCACCTAAACCATTAAAATGATGTCAAGATTGAAACTTCTTACCAAGAGAAGAAACGAGACGATAAGCCAATTTGAGCATACTACATTGCAAGTCTCCAAATGAAAACCTTCTGGGCTATTTCACCAATCTGGTGGCCAAGAGATACCTTGTCATAACGATGGTTTTGGTTTGTTTTCTAAAACAGTAGAAAACAACAGATTCTCTTGAAGAAAACCGAATGCTTAAGTTTTTGCCTGGTCCTTTTCTCTGTTCACTGAAACGAGTAGTTAATGGACTTCTGTATCTGCATGGCATTCTTGTCATCTTCTCTGGAATTGTCTATACTGGTATTGGGTACGTAGAGCTTTTAGAACAACCTCTTGTAGTTATGCATGGACTTAGTAAAGTACTGGAGCCGTTACAGCTTTGGTAGCGGCACATATGTCACCCTCTTTTGCTTTCTAAACGAAAAAACAAACACAGAAATTTCTTCTTTTGTATCATTTTATCAGAGATCTACAAAAACAGTTTAAAGGAAGGAACTTAATTAGGGTCATTTTCAGGCTGATTATTGGCCTTTCTGTTGCCTTGAAAGAAGAAACCTGTCAAATGGTTAGGAATTGAAGATTAAAGGGAGTTTTTAGTAATCTAGATGAGCTAATATGAGGGGGGTGTCCTCATAGTTTCCAAGAAATGCTTCCTCCTCTGTCATGAGGGTTCAAAATCAAACCTCATGTCCTGTTATGAGAAATGAAATTCCCATAAAACCCATAGTCATGGGATGAATGACATGCCTTGGAAAAGAATGAAAGCGGTGGACCTAGTCTCGAATACAAGGTGGTCTAAGAATACCACTGTCTTGAATGCAGACGGGACTTTTGCATATAGGCAAAATTAAACTCATCCGAGATATTTATGGAGAGCCATAATGAGCAAACATAAATACAATATGGCTGTATGTTAGGACATGGAAACCATTCTAACGGATTCTTGCTTCTTATCGTAAATTTATTGCCCAATTATCAAAGTCTCAATCAATCCATATGCAATTCTGCTCTGAAGGGAGCTGAGAAGGTCCACCAGTAGGCTCATGTCCTCTGGTTTTATTTAAACTTGTCACTCTGGTTCATCCAACAGAGGGACATCTTGTGCCATTGGACTAACAAGGACAAGTTTTAATGGAAATTACAATATACTCGTGGCCGTTCTTGCATGTTAATCACACTTGTGGTTTGTTTTACTTCTTCTGCGCTTTTCCTCTTCGGAAAAAAATGCTATGAAAGGGGAAATTAGTCCATGAAAAGGCCACACATTTCAAGATACTTTGTGAAGCAGGACCTTTGGTTTCCTTCCCTTCATTCATTTTAAGTTCCATTGCCCTACCACTGCTTAAACTTGCCTTCAACCCTAATTATTTGGTCCCCCTCCATCGCTATCGACCATTTCTGTGTAATAGAAAATCATTATGGTGTGGTTGCTATATTTACATTGCGAGAAAAAGAAACCTTGATGTTAATAGGTATCGATTTTATTCATACTATGTGGAAAGTATACATACAAACTATATACGCTATGTACTAAGAGTAGTAAAAGAATCGGGAACAAAGGCAATGTGGAATAAAGTCTTCGGGAATTGTATAAATTGATATTCTGATTCACATCTCCATCTTCAGATTGCTAGCTTCAACAGAACCTGCAAAAGTTAATATGACAACTTTTAGAATCCATTGTTAATCTTACCAGAACATGAGTCATCGCAGTGTGTGATTAAAATGGGAGGCAGGGGAATTTAGGAACAGCAAAAGCCAGCCTCATTATCTAATGGTTGCTCTTTCCTCCTACTAGTAGATTAAATTCCAACATGATAAACAATCATAATTATCAAGGTTATTTTGTCGTAAGAATTATAGACTCCGTCAAATTTTCACCTGGGGGCTCATTTTTGTTACAACAGTCAAAATGCTTCGCACCTTTGATTGGTTCTTCTTTATAAAAAAAAGAATTGTGAGAAACTCAATAGTCATTGAAAAGAATCGGTGGTTTCGATCATTTGGGAGAATAGATAGGAAGTTTCCAGTGACCAACTTTCTCCATCTCTATCACAACGACTCATTTTCGTCCCAAAGCAAAGTCAATAACTTTTGGGGGTTCTCTATGCTCTCCATCATTGGTAGTTAAAACCACTTTGCTTTGTTTTTAGCCTTCAGGATTTATCAGATCAATAAAGTGAAGATAAAAAACACATGATAATTCTGTCTTACCTGAAAATGGCTGAACTGGGAAGGTTGGTTGTCTCCCTTGATCAAATGCTACATTGTAAAGATTTGGTAGATCAGCATCCCAAGTTGGTGGGGCCTGGATTTGCTGCAAGATAAGTAAAGATAAGATTAGAGGAAAGTAAATTATATGAAAATAGAGATAAATGGACAGAAAAAAAAAAACTGAACATCGCATTACAGTGAAGCAGGATGAGTCAAGAAATGTTTCGGGAATAGATACGGGAGTACTAGTGGTCCTTCTAAGCCCCATATCAGGAGGATTTATCCCCATATCCAATCCACAGCATGAAACTAATTGTTGTTGTGCTGGATTAAATTGAAGGTATGCAGCGTTAGTCATATCCGGTGACATCCCAATTGCGGGGAAATTGGTTGAACAAGCAGGAAAAGCCTGTTGATTGAAACAAAAGGGAGTTCATCAGTAACAAAATAAACTACTAACAAACACATGAAATTTTACTTTGGGTCATAAAGATCCACCTTGTGAAAGGATTTACTTACCTCTTTGGCAAATAAGTTGTCAATGTTGAAGTCAAGCCTTGGATTTACAGCAGCTAGTTTCATCGACAAGAACTGTTCAAGAAATTGGGACAGGTAAATGTTATGTTTTGGAAGAACAATAGATAAGAATATTAATATTAAAAAATCACTAATTACCTCTACTTGTCTCTGAAGAGATTGAACATAGTTAATGATTTCATCAAGCATGCCTGCCTTTCCTGTGATATTATTGCACCCTGGTACCAAATCTTGCAGATACTTCATTCTTTCACTGATTTTTTCTCTCCTCACCTGCACAACACACATGAATACATTAGGCAGGATTTCTAAGTGAAATCTGCAGAGCAGAGGGAAAAAGAAAGTATTAAAATTCCAACTCACTCTTTCAGCTAAGCTGTGGCTGTCGGTAGCTTGACCGCGACGTGCCCGGACATGAATGTAATCTGGCTTTTGAACCTCAGTTACTTTGGAATTGTCCTTCGAAGTCTCGGCAGAATTGTCTTTGTTACTGTTATTGTTTTTGTTGCTGTTGTTATTGCTGCTACTGCTTTTGTTGTTATTTTTCTCTGAGGTGTTTGACTCCCCTTCCTCCGCACGTCCTTTGATCCTTTTGTCCCTGGTGTCCTCTTCTGCAACAACCTATAGATCACACCCCCCCCAAAAAAAATATTAAAAAAAACACTTTCATTTACTATTCTAACAGAACCAGTCAAACAATTGAATCACTTGAAGATCCTTTGCTTAAAATGCTTTGATATCAAATTAAACAAAATTGCAATAAAAACAACGGAAACAATTTTACGCTGAAAAATCAAGATTCTTCAACAGGGTTTCAAAGAAACAGTGATCACATACAAAAAAAAAACACACACACACACACACAGCTTTGAGTTATTTTGCACCTTATCAAACTTTCTCTTCTTGGAACTCTCTCTGCCAACCCCGGAACTAATCTTATCTGACACAACAGACTCTGCACCTCTCACTGTAGCAGTAGCCGTAGCCGCAGCGGCTACCGCCGGTGGGCAGCTAGAAGTCCTAGAAATGGCACCACAATTCAACTCAAAACCTAACCCATTAGTATAAGGAGGCCCAACACCAAACCCCACAACATGATCATTGTGCCACCTATTATCCACAAAACCCGGGTCAGGTTTCACAGACCGGGTCACCACCTCACTTAACCCACCCTCGTGAAACCCAGCTTGCTGGAACACCCTACTCAATTCACTAAAATAACTAATCTCTTGCTGTGGTAATTGAACCTGATGCTGCTGTTGTTCTTGTTGCCATTTGATACGAGCCCTTTGTCTATCAAGCACTGTCATGTCTGTACAGTGCAGCATGTTCTCTCCACTAGCTGATAACAAAGCTTTATTAATCATCAGTATCCCAACAAACCAATTCAAGAAACTATAAAAACAAAGAAAGAAAGCTAAATTATTTAACAATGGGGGTATCTAGCTGCTTAAGAGACTACAAAAACAGTTTAGTAGTGTGGCACAGCTAATATATTGAAAAGATACGTGTATAGAGAAGTGAAAAGTGGGGAGAAAAGAATGAGGTAAAGGGGGAGAAAGGGGTGGTGGGGTATATATGAACGTAGAGAAAAAGAGGGTGGTGGCCGGAATTTGACAGAGACTACTGGCCTGGACCTGGAGGGATAATTAAGAGAGAGAGTGAGGGGGTGGAAATATTGGGGCAGAGAGCATCGAATGTATCCATAACCAGAGGCCGTGGGCAGTGGGGTCCACTGACATGACTGCCACGTGGTAGTGTCTGAAGCACGAAAAAACGGCGATGGGGCCGGATGGATGGATGTTAGATGATTAAGCTGAGATTAGATTGTATTAGATTAGGTTAAATTAGAAAGGGTGTTCTGTTGTGGATGCATGGGAAACCCTGCAATGGCGCGTAATATATATATATGAGATGCCTATGTATGTATAATTTTGACGTGTGACATTCGCCATTAATGTTTCGAGGGCTCGCAAGAATGTTATTTAAGTTATTTTTTGAATTTAAATTTTAGAAAAAAAAAAAAAAA
>Ga0325411_1006203_pt1 | contig 13153 bp, 10 predicted proteins | sample PopdelMetagenome_13_FD_206181 | JGI IMG/M metagenome (GOLD analysis project Ga0325411, IMG submission 206181) | Populus deltoides microbial communities from Bellville, Georgia, United States - Xylem-PdIQD-R4 | ecosystem: Host-associated > Plants > Phyllosphere > Stem > Wood/Secondary xylem... | reverse complement strand
GTATCGACCATTTGCTATTTGTATAATATGTGTGGATATTTAATGAATAATTAATTTTGTTTTGTTCCTTGACCTTTTTTTTATTTAATTTTAGCTTTCAACATTAGGTTTGTGTTAATGTTTTCTCTAATTCCATCTTTTAATAGCTGTTTAATTTTAAATTGGTCTTTATATTTATTTATCATATAACTAAATTAAAAAAATGTTATCGAACCCGTTGGAGTCTATAACCTCGGTCACGAGTTTGATGGATTAACTCAGGTCGATCTAATATATTGCCATCTCAATTTTTTTTAAAATGTCATTTTAAAATTTTTCTATGTTCAAATTTTTTTTGATCCGACTGTGACATAGCACAGTGGTAACCACCTAGTACATATTATTGGCAAGGTGCTGTCCCTGTGGTCAGATTTGGACCAAGTGAACACCATTTTTGGTTAGGAGGAGAAAAATGAATCCAATGAAAATTGGAAAGGATGATGGGGGAATGACAGTGATGATTCTTTCTCTGCGCTAATAGAAAGAGCAGAAAGCAATCCATTCCTTTAGTTTTGGGGTTAGAGGAAGAGGAGATGGGAGAGTGAATATTAGTCAAATGATAGAACGATAAATGTCCCCTCAATTCTCATTTAGATGGATTGAGAATGCAAGGATCTAAAGAAATATATGAATTAATTTTATATTTTTCTTGAGTATACATGTCTAAACAAACAAGAGGATCACGTCCTTCCCCTTGTATTCACCTAACCCTTTACACCTTGGTTAGAACCCAAATTTCCTTTATGGGTGGAAGAAGAGGAGAACTACATGATCTTGGAAAGAGAGATCTCTCTTTCTTCCTGAATCATACATCTGCCTAACTAAATGAAATGAACTTTACACTTCCATGCAAATATATTGTAGATGAAGGCAAACAGAGGTTCATCCAATAATGTCTTAATTGGATTTAGAACAACAATGCTATCCATACAACATGATATTTGACACTTGACAGAACATGATCTGCTGGAAGCTAACCCATGTACGTTTAATTCTTTACATTCTTTACAACCGAAGCAGTTGCTGTTCCTGATGCTGGCAGGGGTGCTGGCTTGAGAATGATTTCGACATTATCATGGACTCCTTGTAGCAACAATTCACCCTCATATGAACGAACTTTACGCTTCTTTGCCGCTCTTAGTGTACCAACCAGTGCTTCAAATATGTGTGCACACCTATCGACATTAAACAACACCAAAAGTGACCCACAAAGCAAAAAAAAAAGAGTTTATGGTGGGGCAAAATACTTGATGACAAAACAGCATGCTATGTTATAATTACAGGAATAGAAAATACAGATTCCAACTTCCTAGGTCTAGTTTCTTGTAATTCAAGATCATGCCTGTTCACACAGACTTGTGCATGCTGCATGCATTCAATAGATTTTTCTTAAGTTTGTCTAGGGAAAAGATTGTAATATCCATTACAAAGTGAAGATACGTTTACTTACAATTTGAACCTTGTTTTGTATGGAGTAATGAATGGAGAATACCTAACTAGTAAGTCGTATGCAATGCATTATGTTTTTACTTGAGTATGGTCAGAAAACCTTCAAGAATCTGACACAGATGTTAGGAATCGGAACACAGAAATGATCCAGATGAGGTATTTTGTTGTTTCTTTTTATTCTTTTTCTCTTTGCTCGAGTGGAGATGTGTGTTCTACTGTGTTTCCATGCAACTGATTTGGTTTTTGTGAAGCATTTTGTCATGTTGAAATGGCTCGATCAATATGAGAAAGGCATACAATGCAAGATTGCAAGGATGCTGGGGACCAGCTCTAGGGCACTCTTTTGTAAATGCTTGATATGAAATTATGAAATAAGCAGTCTTTGCAGCAGAAAGAGTAGATTGGTTGAATGCACAAACAACTGATATGGATCACTTTGTAATATCTGAGTAAATGTTAGTTTTACCTTTATCTTTTTTTTCCCTCGCTTTGATTCTTGTGACAATAACTTGAAATGCATCAGAAACAGAGCATTTTTCCAGGTGCCCAACTAGATCAGAATGTTTGAAAATCCATCCGATTTGAAACATCCTAGATCCTTTAAACTGAAACGGCTATGACACTTGAACAGACACTTCTTTTCTTGAACTTCTGGATTCAAATGAAAACGAGTTGCAAACGATGTATGGAGATCAATATATATTCCCAAGAATCATTTGACAAAACTGCTTCTGGCATGAAAGGGATCCCTCAAGGGACTCTATAAGCTAAACATTGACCAATAATTGTTCATAACCTGGTTGTTCTTGATCAGAAATGCCGAGTTTATTCACAGTACTTGAAATGGTGGGGAAAAGATCAGAGAGGCTCGATCTAGAGAACTTCTGCATAAACTCAAATTGTTCCATGTTTTGGCAGCCTGCCACCCGTTGTTCAAGGACCAGGGAATTCTGTGTTGGGTTTCCTTGAAACAATAATCTTCGAAGGGCATATAATAATAATGGGAATATACTTAAGTATCAAACCCTGACCTTTAAATTCAGCAACTTGTATTTATGATTTCTGATGGAACAAAAGAGCAAACATGAAAAGGAAAAGGGAAGGCGGTAGCAGCATCTATTATTTTTTAAAATATATTTTATTTGAAAATAAATTAAAACAATATTTTTATTTTATTTTTTAAAAATTATTTTTGACATTAGTAAATTAAAATAATTTAAAAACAAAATGAATAATCTGAAGTAAAGAAAAAATAAAATAAAAATAATTTTTTTAAAAAATATTTTTAAAACTCATAACCAAACAGTTCCTTGTGAATAAAAAATGCATGACAAATCCACCATTGATAGGTAACGCGGTGCATCAAGATCGGATCATAGCATTTCCAGACATCATATGCAAAAATTCAAGAACAGAACTGTATGAAGACAAACAAATACATTGAGATGTCTGCAACTGTTTTACACGTAAATTTACCTTGTAGGACCCATCAGGTTGGACCTTGCCAAGTCTTCGGGTTTCTTCCTTGAGTCTCTCTACCTCTTCTTCAACATTCATGGTTTTATCTTCTCAGACAGTTCTTAACCATCCAAGTTTTTGGAGGAATGTGTTTTATGGTTTTATTTGACTCTTCCCCATAAAAAATAAAGTGTTTTAATCATATGCAAAATAACAAAATAAAAAATATCTAAAAGTCACCCAATGTCTTTACTGAATTTGATGTTACCGTTCCTTGGGGTAAGGATGATTTCATTTATTTATTTATTTTTATTTCATTTGAGATAAAAAGATGATCTCATCTTAAACCTAAAAAATATATATTTTGAATGATAGCGGGTTTTTTTTTTTTTGTTTCAACCATAATGAGTATTTTTTAATTATTTTATGCATAAATTGAAACTAATAAATGCACATCTTAAGCATCATACAAATAAATTATCTTGAATGTTAGTCTATGCATCCATATCCTGACCACATCCATTATAATATTTGGTATAGCATATCTATTATAGTTTTTGATTAGTATTTCAAAATAAAAAAGAAATAAACAACAAAAATAAAGGAGACAAGACAGAATAAGAGATGAAAATAGAATTGTGTTTAATATTAATATACAAGATACAATGACTATCTATGTAATCATTGTTTGGTTGATGATGGGTAATATAGAATAAAACATTAAAAAGTTTATTTTATACTTAATAGACATTACTATAAAACTTATATATTTTAAAAAATAATTAGATATCATTTTTTTTAGTATATATTGAGTGTTGACATTATAAAATCTTAGTTATAAAACTCAGATCAACCTAGCAGGTTGACCTCAAGACTCGGATGACATAGAGCTTTGACCGATTTGGATTAAAAAAAAAATAAAAGAAGAATTGATTCGGTCTAACTCAATAAAAAAACTCGGGTTGATCCACGACCTTGAATAAGGCCTAGGTAAAAAAAAACCCAACTTTTTTTTATTTTTTTGTCATAATAACATCATTTTTATCCTTTTAAATTTTATTTTTTTTGGATTAACTTGAGTGGACCCTCCCAATGCAATCTAGGTCTTGTTCTGAATCGGTTGAGTTTTAAAACTATAATATTAATCACTTTTATTTTTACATGTCTTAGTTGAATAATTTTGAAACTAGAAACTTTTTTACATAGATATTTTAGGAATATAAAGTCATAAATATTATCTCTAGATATATATCTTTTTAGTTTTGTAAGGACATAAATTCATTTTAAAATTATCTTAGGAATAAATTTATTTTTATGTTTCTGTTTTTATCTTTTGAACCAAATATGTTTTTCTCTATTATCTATGTCATATGATAATAACCAAATGTTTCCATAGTATTAGCAGAAAGAATTTTTTTCACATGTTAGATCTATAAAATGTATGGATTTTTTTAATTAAAAAAAAATATGAAGAAAGTAAAAGCAACAAGTAAATGAAAAAAAAATAAAGGATTACTATTAGAAATGATATCAACATCAATTATAATATAAAATTTTTAAATAAACTTTTAGGGAGGAAAGAGGGCCAGTGAGATGTAAACCTTTCATTACAATTTTTAATTAGTTCTTTTTTATCATTTTTTTAATTAATCTTTTCATCAATTATTTTCACAACTACATCTTTTTACAATTTAAAGCATGCACGTTATATGATAAAATATTAAAAAAATATTGATAGAAGGATCCAATTGTGAAAATCATGAAACAGACAAAACAATCTTTTGTTTTGAAACTTAATTGATAAATTTAAGTTTCTTTATCTTCTTTGCCCCCTAAATCCATGCGTCCTAGGAGCCATTAATCCCTGTTGGCACAAAACCACAATTAACACTAATTTCCATGCCCATTTTCCATCCCTAATTTCTTTCATATATTTTTTTCTCTCATATATATTTTCTTCTCTTCAACCAAACAAAATGTGATTTTAATCCCTAAATTCTAGGTTTTATTTCCAATTAAAGATCCTAACTTTATTCTATCATTCCATGAAACTTTACTTTTTGAAAATATTATTTACAAACCCTTTGTTATTATTATTTTTTCTTTTTTAAATCATCATTAAATGAAAAAAAATGTAAATTCAAATAAGCAAGTAGCAGTAGCACCATCACCAGTCTATGCTATAATAACAACAATATAAATGAATCATATAAAAGCCTAAATCAGGAATGAGGAAGATAAAGATAACAATAACATTTCTAGTTGAGGAGAGAAGTCATAAATTACCCTAACAACTTTCACTTTGAAGATGGTGGTGTTTGAGAGGGTGTAGCAAAAAGTGATGTATATTAGTACTAATGGTGGTGGTGGAGCTATTATGCTTTAGTTTATGCAAATAATGACTAACTAACTTTGTCTTTTTAAGTTTGTGTTTTTTACGTTGCCTCTCTTGAAAAATTTAGTCCTTGTGGTTCTTTTGATTCTAATTCTCCATTTAAGGTTAGAGCTTTTTCTTTAGATGGAGTTGGTTCGGGTCTAGTTTCCCCACTAACTCTCTCGATGTCAAAGAAACTTGACCATATTGAGTGTAGTTCAAAATAACTCCAATAATGCTTTTAAATATCAGGATTAAAATATTACGATGTCTCTATAGTAATTCAAGTATAGTTCAAATCAGGGTGCCGTGTCAATAAACTAGGATTTGACATCTTGAATCAGTTCGTTGACAGGGGCAACCTGATTCATTCTTTGTAAAGTTGGGTAATACTAGAATTGGATTTGTAGGGTGAAGCACCTAACAAATTAAGAACCATTATTTCTAGCACTAGCAGGTATTTTTTTTTATATCTAAGATTATTCTATTGATCTAAAAATTTAGTTATATAATATTGATGTAGGTACTTCTCCTGTAACTTTTGTTTCATATCATTCCAATCAGTGATAAAATTTTTATATCTTTTCTCTAAATAATCTTCAACACTTTCCCAGTAAAGTCAGGCAATACCAATTGTATGTTTTTCATTTTAAGTTTAGTTCAATTTAATGTTCAATCCTAAACGTAGGTTTGGAGTTATTAACTTGTCATTGTTAAGTATAATAAAATCAGGAGTATCAAGGTCATTCTATAGTGATTATTTTAAAAGAAGAATTTTTTATTTATTAAAAAGAATGTTTTACTTAGATTTTATATTACTTTTGTCTCAAATATTCAAGATGAGAGCAAGTGTTGAATTACATATGAATGCAAACATTATTGTATTCTTGGGATTCTCCCACTACAACCAAGGATTAAGCATGACTTTTTCATTATTGCTCATCAAAAATCACATACAAATAGCATATAAAATGGTCTCAATCAGGTAATGAAAGTGAAACTTTCTCATTACCGCTCATAAAAAAAAACTTACTTTTTTTTTTATTAATTTCATTCACTTCTTGCACTCTTATATTATTCGATCTTTATTTTTACATAAAAGTTATGTATAACTAAATACCTTGTGGGATGGGATTCAAAGGTGAATCCCCACCTATCAACTAAGGCCAATGGGGTTTTTTAAAGTCATTATACCTCATATCTAGTTTATGTAAACCCATTGATATCTTTACAAGCGTGCTTAAGTACAACACTATTTTATTACAACTAACTAAATCAACTCCTCAATACATGTAATTCTTTATATATAGGACAACCCCACTTTGATTACTTGTTAATGAGCTTACGAATTATCACATGTAATTTTGCTACTATACTTTGTTTAAGTGTTAACATATTAATTTGGTACATCTAATCTTTAGTGTAGTAACTTAGTAAATTGCTTTCTTGTTTGAATACACATGGTTATACAACAAATTTATTAATGGATTTATTGGGCAAATCTTATTTCGATCACTTGATCGGGATCATTTTATACGTTGTTGGTATGTGGTTTCTGATGAGTGGTAACAGGGAAGCCTTGCTTAATCTTTGGTTATAATGCAAGGATCCTAAAAATCCAACCTCGTTTGCATTCATACGCACTTCAAGACATGTATTCATCTTAAATATTTGAGACATAATCAACCTAAAATCTAAGTGATACATTCTTTTTAATGAAATATTTTTTTTCTTCCAAGAAAATCCTTATTGAGTGACCTCGATACTCTTGAATTTATTATACTTAACAATGGCAATTAATGACTCTAAACCTATGCCTTGAATTAGACATTAATTTGAACTTAACTTAGAACTATAACATTGAAAAACAAGCTATTGATACTACCTGAATTTACTAGGAAAGTGTTGAAAATAATTTAGAGAGATAAACCTCATATCACTTATTAAAATGAGATGAATAAAAAAAATAAAGAAGAATTACTTACCCCAATCTTATAGAACTAAACTTTTAGATAAATTTAACAATCTTAGATAAGAAAATAAGTTTGCTAATGAATATATTGTATACAATGAAATGTGTCATTAGAGAGGATAAGGCCATGACTCTAAGTAGGTTTTGTAAAGGTCTTTTTACATGGATTTAAGACTACAAGACATCAATGAAATTAAAAAGAAATGCTTATAGATTAATACCACAATGAAGCTTAGAATAATATAAAGTATTTAGTTCAATCTTTATTGAAAATAGTTCAAGGAAAAAGAATTTCAAGGACTTATATAACAAAATTGTTCTTCTTATACTGTGCTAAAGAAGCAACTCTCCTTTATGAACCTCAAAAAAGGTGTATCTATAGGTCTTAACTAAGGTTAAAATATGCTTAGAGGAAACCCCAAAGTACCTTTTCAAGTTATAGTGTATAAAAGTAAAATATGGTGGCCTTCTAGAGAGGCAATTGCCTATCTCTCATTATTTTGATCACATCTTCCTCTCTACTATGATTTATTTTTCATTGATTACAATCCAATGTTAAAGTAGACTTCACTTTAGGTATAATTTCATCATGTTTGGAATTAAATGACTAAATTATGCTCTTTCAAAGTTGGGGTAAAATTATGTCTTGGACAAATTATGAGTTCCTTTTATTTTTGTCAATTTGGCAAAGAAAATGACTAAATATAAATTTGAGTTAGCTTTTTTATGTTGTAAAGTTTGCTTCAATCAGAGATTGGTGGAAAAAATATGATTGAAATTCTAAAACTAGTTTAGCTAGATCTTCAAACTTTACCTGTGTATTTTTCTTTTGTATCATTTATTACCTTAAGCTCTAATTCTTAGCTTGATTTACCTGAAATATAATAAAATATAAGAGATAAATCTAGAAAAGATAATTAAGGGGTTAAATAGGTTATTATAGGCTCACATCATCAATAAACTTCATCTTAACAAATCTCACTCCTATATTTTTAAACAAGTTTAATCAATCAAAGAAGTAATCCATGCCACAAACCTATCTATTAGAAATTCAAGGTTTACGATGATCGTCAATAGTGGGGGCCTTAATTTTGTTAGATCTCATAACTTTCTCATTAAAGTTATCAGAGTTAGAGTAACCCAATTGGTAGTTATATTGGTGGTGTACATGGTGAACTTGCCTATAATGGTTATTGTTATGATTTTTATTAATTTTAAGGTGCTTTAGTTAGAAAATCTCTAAGGGTTCAACACTTTCAGACAAGTTGGTCACCTAGTCTCCAAGGGAATCACTAAGAGTCACGTTCATGTTAATTGTAGACTCAGGATTGGATATTTTACAACCACCATGTAAATGCATGCAACACCAGTTTAAATATGTTATTGAGATCATAATAATTTTTACAAGTAAAAACATAATACAAAAATAAAGCTTATTTTATTTTTTTAATATGGAGATTAATCAAGACTAGAATACACTAGAAAAATTGTAAGCATGCATCATAAGACCTTTAAATGTAAATGATTAATCAAACAAAAAAGTCAAAACTTTCCACTAGTTTTGACAAAGAACCATAATTAATAAAGAAGACCAGATGCTAAATATAAATGAAAAGGTTGGTCGATAAGAAAAAATATAACGGATAAAATTGCAAGATGGTTTTATTTTTATTTTATAGGCATAAAAGTACTATTAATGACAACTTTGATTAACAAATGCAAAACTAGAGAAGTAAAATTCAATGAACTGAAAGATTGAGTGATTTACTAACCAAAAGGTATAATGATGATGTAAACCACTTGGATTATGAGAATTTTTATTGATGTAATAGTGTTGGCGTGGTGTTATACCAGCTGACTTGTTTGCTATTGTCACTTTTTTTAATTAAGATAAAAGGAAAAAAATTACAAATAAAAAAAATAATTGTTGATTTAGATAGAAAAGTCATGGTGGATTTTGGCAATTGATCCCTTTTCTCATCTCTCTCAAAACCCGGTGCCTAAAACAACAATGGAGCTGGACAATCAGAATGTTTGTGAAAGAAAAAAAACATGTTATAATGGTTGTAGTGAAGAAGTTGTCGTGACTGATGTGACAAGTGAGTTGTGGTTAGGATAGATTTTTGTAGTGTTGTTGCTAGGATTGTTGGTTAGTGGTGAATTGTTGACCTCGTGTTTGGGTGGTGATGTGTTGTGTTGGATTTACAACATCTTGAATTATTGTGGTGGGTCTTTGATGATGTGTTATGACTGTTGTTTTGTTGAGGTGATCGGTTTGGGTGGTTGGTTGGGATAAGGGTTAAGTGGCGTGGTTGTTTGTTTGTTTGGTTAGGAGGCTGGTGGTTGTGGTGGCTATTTTAGTTGGTAAAAATAGATGAATAGTGATTAGGGTTTTTTGGGTCATGCCATTGTTGAATTTGTTTTTGGTGATGTACTTCTATTTATTTATTTATTTATTGTGTATATCATGTTTATGAGAATTTAAAAAACCTTTTTTATATGGATTGTTTAGTTGCATGAACAACTAAAATTTGAAGCTCTGATACCAAAGTTAATGCAAGACGGATATTTGATGAAGAGAAGAGAAAAAGAAAAAACTAAAAAGAAAAGGAAAAGGAGCCCAATAAGAGCAGGAAATTAGGGGAAGAAGACCTTTTCTCAATTCATCAAAATTGTTTATAATATATAAAAAAACATAAATAATAAAATCCTAAACAAAACCAACAATTAATCTCATAATCCATTAAATAAAATTATCAAACAAAACAAAATAAATTAAGTCTTATTAATAAACTCAAATAAAAACATAATAACATGGGCTGAGAAATGCTCAATCCTTCAATCCGGGTTGTATTATCCTCCATCATTTTCATCCATACATGTGTAATCTATGGCAGGGGTACGATGTCCTCGTCAAAAAACCACTCATCGCTTTCTCTAATTTTATCTTCTTGCTTCATGAGCTTTCCCAAGTGTTTTCTGTTGCATCTTTGGCCACTATCAAGATGTAGCGTAAGAAGGGTCGGTAGTTTACTTCATCCAAGGCTGATTCTTATGAAGGGGCTCAGCTGCTTCTGGTTGCAGTGCAACGCAGGGTTCTGGACAAGATGATAGCATGCTGGAAACTTTACGAGTGTTGATTCATTTTTTTAATCTACAAGCATCCTTTTTTTAACAGTGTCATTCCAAAAAAAAAGGGTGAAAATCCTGTATAAGAAAAACTTTTTTCCTGATGCTTTATGCCGATATACTCATTGCAGAATCGATTCAAAGTCCACTCCGATTAGGAGTGATCATTTTCGGTTTGGTTCAGTTTTTAACTATAAAAAACAACCAAACTGGTTTTTTTGAAAAAAAACCGAAACCGAGTCAAACCGATCGGTTTCGGTCCAATCCGGTTCGGTTCTTGATTTCAAAAAACGGAGAAAACCTATATGCTCATATTTCTTCTCGAACTCGCCAGTAAGATGCCTTTTCACAACTATTGTTTTCCCTGCATTGTGCAAACGAATTAAAAGTCAAAAATCAACACCACTGATTTCATCCCAAATCCAAAACTCTGCTATAAATCAAAACCCTAAATTTCTAGGCACTGGAAATCTGGACTTCCATAGAAGTTATTGAAACCGAGCCTTACATTATTCAACACAAAATGCAGAATCATGAAGCAAGCAAGCAAGCAAAGCAATTATATCACTAGATTGTTGCCTCAAATGTAAAGGGGAAACAAATTGAAAGATATTCATCCTACTCGCACAAACAAATCTTCCCATGATTCATTGGAAAGACTACTAACAATAACATTTCGTATGTGGTGTTGGTTGGGGTTCTCATAACTTACAGGGATGATGGTCTCTGCAATCATGTAAGTCACAACATATGGATCCATGTTTGAAGCAACCCTTCTAAGTCTAGGGGGAGGGGGAGGGAGAGGGAGAGGGGGCTGCGACTAGGGTTACTGGAGAGAGAGTGAGAGGGAGAAGGAGAGAAAGAGTGAGAGGGGGCTGCGGCTAGGGTTACTGAGGGGGGATAATTTTTTCTATTTATAGTGCCTTTTTTTGAACCGGTTCAATTCGGTCTGGGTTAACCGGTTCCTGCATTACAAAACCGAACCGAACCGAGATTTTTTCTAACTATTCTAATCGGTTTAATCGGTTTTTTTCTCGATTCGATTTTTTTAGTTAATTTTTTTTGGTTTTCTCAGTTTATTCGGTTTTCTAGTTTTTTTACATACCCCTAACTCCGATAATGCTTCGTGGGCCAGCTGGTCCAAGAACTCTTTGTAATGCATGTGGACTCAAGTGGGCCAACAAGGCGTGGAAATTTCTCGGTGTCCCTGTAATTTAATTTGTGAACTTACTGCAGGTTGAGGCATGATGATTGGAGTTACTGCATCTTGATTAATTTAACTGACATTTTTGGCTTAGATTGTATCATAAAACTACTTAAAATGAGTTCATTGGCATTTATGCCAGGTTATCCATGCAAGTTACTGTCATTTGTCTCAAGTGCCTGACCTGCCTTAATCTTCCTGGACGTTTCTTTTGGGCCAAGTTACAATGAATACTGATCCTGGGTATCATGTCTATTCTCTCCGGGGAAGTGTGGGGTTTCCAGGGTGTCTTAAGAGACCTTTTAAGGTTTCTGAGCTTGAGTATTCAGGAATCTTCCATGAAAATAGTTGCACAGGCGCTTCCTTGTGAACTATGCACTTTCTTATTCGTTGAAATCCTTCTTTGTTATTGTTTCTTTTATTTCTTTAATATACTCTTCGAATTCAAATCTTGTGCTTTTCTTTTCGATTCTTTAATTATTTATTCCATGTCACTCATGCTGTATGTTAGCTTTCCTTTACAGGGTAGTGGCCACAGACATAGTCTCTCCTTCTAATGGTGATAACTGATCTGCTGAAATGGGAGATGATATATAGTTGTTTCCCTTAAAGCGATTTCCATTTTCTATTAGAAAGCAGATGCCAAACAGTCCATCAACTTCTTGTGAAATAACACCCAGCTTCTCTCTGACCAAATTGTACATATATATGAATCAGCACCTTCGATCGTATGCACACACTGTTTCTTAATACTTGCTATAGCTGTCACCTGCAAGTCTGTAATTTGGAACGAAGGCTTATTTGAGTTGAGCGCTTGGAAGTTCTAACATGAAGTTTGGTGATCGGTTCAGAAATATCATAATCGGCTCTGTTCAAACTATGAGCAGTACTGTAAACAGGCAGGCAGTGTACATTGTATTTGTCTTCCAACAGGGATGGTTATAGCTTGTAGAGATGCAGTCAACCTGTAAAAGGAAACCAGAAATGAAGAATTCAAATCTGATTTTTTGCTGGAGGCTGATTCGGATCAGGACAGGTGCAGTATCTGCGTTCCTAGCGACTCGACTTTCAGCTCTTTGTTACTGGACCAGTGCTTCACCAGCAATTTTTCTTTCAATTTTGGCTGAACATAATCTAGGCATTTAGCTGCCATCAGGGGACACACTGATTGATAGAATCCGGACTTTAAGGAGCATGTTTTACGTTCAACTAGCCGGACTTTAAGGAGCTTTGGATGCTTCATGGTGCAAATTGCATTGCCTGTACGTCTCTATACATTATAGAGAAGTTTATGTTCTATGTTCCTCTTCCCTTTCTTCTTCACCGAGGGCCTGGCGTGACTAAGTTAATCATTTTTGTTTATTCGCTAACAAGAGATATCCTCCCCAACTCGGCATGTGTGTTAACAGAGATTAAATCTTCTGAGATGATTTTAATTAATTATTAAGAACATAACCTTTACACCCATCTCTACTGTACTTAAATAAATAAATTTTTTAATACCTTTATTTTGAATTTTGTTTCAAGT
>Ga0325411_1006201_pt1 | contig 13153 bp, 10 predicted proteins | sample PopdelMetagenome_13_FD_206181 | JGI IMG/M metagenome (GOLD analysis project Ga0325411, IMG submission 206181) | Populus deltoides microbial communities from Bellville, Georgia, United States - Xylem-PdIQD-R4 | ecosystem: Host-associated > Plants > Phyllosphere > Stem > Wood/Secondary xylem... | reverse complement strand
TATTCATAATGGATTAAATTTTACTATTGACCATCTACTTCCAATAAGAAGCTTCTAGACATTGTCTCGGGGGGTGTTCGAGGTTAATTTTCTAACATGTTAAAAAATCAAACCAAATGTTATGGTCATTTTTATACTTTTACTCTTTCTAAGCTTGACTTCACATCTTCTAATTGATGATTACTTGAGTTAACCTTACTTGTTCTCTTAAATGAATAATTTTATTGTGTTTCCTTCCATGGAAACATATCTTCAAATAATGTTGTATTCCTTGATTTCATAATAATATTAAGGTGAATACTCTTAATACTTGACTTGTGTATAAGAAATTGATATGCACTACTATTATATACATATCCGATAAATTCATAATCCACAGTTTTAGATCCTATCTTGATCTTTTTAGGATCAAATATTGCTATCTTCGCAAGACACTCCTAGATTTTGAGGTATTTATAGGACGGTCTTCTACATTTTTATAATTCATATGGTGTATTTTCTAACTTTTTATGGGGTATTTTATTAAGTATATAATTGAATGTTAGAATTGTCTCCCCTCCATAAGTTCTAAGGTGCTCCTGAACTTTTCAACATGACATTCATCATTTCTTTTAATGTTTGGTTCTTGTTTGTAATGTCATTTTGTTGCGATGAATAAAGAATAATAGTTTGGTAAGTAATACCATTTTAGAAATAGAATTCACCAAATAGTGCTTTGTATTCTCTCATCTTATCACTTTCTTTTACCTTTATCTTTTTACTCAATAATTAGCTATACAATAAGTTCTTTCTAATGTCAGTAATATGCAATACATTGTTGAGGGTAACAAGCTTTCCAGAAGTCATCTTTAATATGACCTTTCTAACACTCAATACTTTGAAGGTTGATAAGTTTTTCATGTATAGGTTTTCTTCATCCATTTTTTTAAGTGGAAAACATCATCTTCTCAGCACATACATATCTTGTAACACCAGTGTCATCCTACCACTACTCAGGATTGTTGATAAGGTTGATTTCAGAAACAACATAAAACAAGTTCATTTATGAAAACTTCATTAATGAGGTGATCTTTCCAAGATGATGATAATTTTTCAATTATTACAGTCACTTGGAAAGACTCATTTAGAGAAATACCTTCAGCATGTATATAATGCAAGATGAGTTGAAACTCTTGAACTTGGCTCATTACGGTCCTTAAATCAACCATCTTGAAATCTAGAAATTTATTAACTATGAATCTCTTTATACTGACATCTTCAATTTTGTACTTTTTTTTTATCTAAAGCTTTTCATAGTGATTTTGCATTGAACTATACACATCACATAATGTATTGTTCAACCCATTTAAGATATAGTTCTTGTATACAAAATTAGCATTATTCCATGCATCCACAACCAACATAGCAGTAGGGTCAGATTCATTTTCTGATGATTTTAACGCTTCCTCGATCAAGAACCTTGTCGAGTTCAAGATGGTTTGATAAAATAACATCTTTTGTTGTCACCTCTTAAAATTTAATCCATGTAACTTTTTAGGTTTCTCATCATACACCACAGAAGATGATATTAGAATCCTCACTATCGAAGTAGTACTTGTTGAAGCAACATTGGTTGGCTCAACCAAATCTTGAGTAAAGAGAGTAGAAGACATAGATCTATAAACAGTAATAGCCAATAATATCTATAAATAAATATTTTGGCTCCATAATAAACAATTAATAACATAAATACTTGTAATAAAGCAAATTTTTAAATAAAAATATTTAAACTAGGCAAAAAATAACGTATATGTGAATAAAATCGACCAGATAACTTTGATGCTAATCTTAAAAAAGTATAAGCAAGATAGCATGAGTTATCATAAATAAATAAATTATTCATTTATTGAAAAGTATAAATCAATAAGATATATAACATGTATCAAAACATCAAACTTGCATGATAAACAATTTTAGAAGATAAACTATAATTTTAAAATAAAGATATATAACAACCTTCTAAAATTAATCAAAAAAAAAATCATAATAAACCAAAAGGTTATAGATTAAAGCATATAAAATTAAAATTCAATCTATATATGAGAATATAGTAACTTAAAATGAAGTTAAATAATAACTTAAATTTTAAAGATACTAAAAACCTCTTTCACAATTAATCTATATATTTATTTTAATTACTTTTCTTACAAAATAAACTAAACAAAGTCTAATATATAAAAAAAGTAAAGCCTTAAGATTGTAAATCAAAATTTTTAAATATATATTAGACTAGTGAGTTAGTTTATCATCATAAAGATATGCTAAACAAAAAATGTTCAACAAATACCTAGAATTTATACATGTTTAAAACTATAAGGATGTAAAAGCATAACTGATGAAAAACATGCTTTCAACACAAAAATAATAATAAAATACTAGCATGTATACTAAATATATATTTAAACTTGTAATTGATACAAAATTAAAAATCCTAGCATATTGTTGTTAAGGATGAATCTTTTATCCTTAAGACTTTATTGTCCATCACTTGTGTAACTAAGATGTTTGTAATATTAACCATCTAGTAGGTGGCCCAGTGGTAAGAGATTAGGACTAGGGTTTGCTCTCTCTGTGGTCTCAGGTTCGAGCCCTGAGGTTGCTAATATTAATGGTCACTTGAGGCTTACCTGGTCGTTAACTTCAAGGCCCGTGAGGATTAGTCGAGGTGCGCGCAAGCCGGCTTGGACACCCCACGTGAATAATAATAATAAAAAAGATGTTTATAATATGTCTCCCAAGATTCCAACAATACCACCTTAATTTAGATGCATTTTTAAACAAGGTCTTTGAATCAAAGATTATGTAACTCAAATATCTCTCAATAAGATGAATCTAAGCTTTAGATTTGGAAGGAAAACCAAAGCATAAAAAGGAGAATAAAAATACTAAAAATAAAGTGAGGAAGAGAGTATAAGAATATGAAAAATTCAAATTAAAAACTCTTCTTTCATCCCTTTTTATAGTGAATTTGGAAAGCTAAAAGGTTGAAGAATTGATAGAAATTAATTTCCGTCATTATCAACATTTAATTAGTCATTATAAATTAAGAATTAAATTTAGAAAAAACAAGAATTCTTTGAGTAGAAAAACTAAGAATTTTTTAAGATTAATTTCTTGTTCATCCATAATTTATTTAAATCATGTTAATCAAATCAAGTTTTAAAGAATTTACCTTAAAGCATAACAAGAAGTAGGTGATCTGCAAAGAAATATTATTTATTCCCTGGCAATAATTGGTCATTGAATGTTCTTCCATCACATGTCAAGGTCACTAGCCACTCGTAAATTATTTGATTTTAATTTGTTGGCTTGTTGGTTGGTGGCTCAAATGACCATATGTGAATCCTAGGCATGTTATGGATGACGAGATTATAGAATTCAGTAATGAGTTTCACGTAATTCATTCATGTTAAAAATACAAGAACCACAGGGCTTCTTTATAGTCCCTTGTACAAGTTTCTCCCTACAGAATAAGAGATACATATTGACAGTGATAGACATGGAATATAACTGAACAACTAAGAGTTCTAATCACAACTTTTTAGAAGATAATTACAATTTGAGATAATTACAATATGCTACACTCCCTCTTAAATTGGTGCATGAATATTTTGCATGCCTAACTTGTCTAACACTTGGTGAAAGACTTTACTTAATACTACCTTGGTGAGAATGTCAACAAGTTGATCTTGCGATCGAACATGAGAAACTTCAATTATCTTTGCTTCCAGTTGTTTTTTAATAAAGTGTTTATCAAACTCCAAATGCTTTGTTCGGTCATGTTGAACATGATTGTGTGCTATGTCATATGCAGCCTTGTTATCACAGTATAATTTCATAGGAAATATTGGTGAAATCTTGAGTTCCTGCAATAAATTTTTAATCCATAGCAGCTCACATACACCTTTAACCACCTCTGTACTCTGCTTCCGCACTAGATCTAACAACAACTCCCTGTTTTTTGCTTCGCCATATAACCAGATTTCCCCCAACAAATGTCAAGTATCCTGTAGTGGAACTTCTATCATCAATTGAGCTAGCCCAATCTGCATTGGTATAGCCTTCAATATTCAGTGTGTCTCCTTTAGTGAACATAATTCCTTTACCTGGAGAAGACTTCAAATATTGTAAGATACGCATTACTGCCTTCATATGTTCTTTGCTTTGGAAGTGTATAAACCTGCTAACAACACTAAGTGAGTATGCTAAGTTGGGTTTAGTATGTGTAAGATACATCAATCATCCTACTAGCCTTTGATATTGTTCTTTATTTACTGGAATCTGATTTGAGAGTGCACTTAACTTCACATTTTCAGCAGCAGGTGTGTCACTTGGTTTGCAGGCTAGCATGCCAACTTCATTAAGCAAATCAATTGTGTATTTTCGTTGTGACAAGAGTATACCATGTTTAGATCTCCAGATCTCAATTCCCAGAAAGTACTTTAAAGGTCCAAGATCTTTCATTTCAAATTCTCAAGAGAGATAAGTTTGCAGGGCTTTCTTTTCAAAATAGTCATTTTCTGTCACAATCATATCATCAACATATATAATCAATATTGTGAGCTTCCCTTCCTTATGCTTTATGAATAAAGTGTGGTCAGAACTACTCTGTTGATATCCAAATACCTTCATTGAGTTTGTAAATCTGTCGACCCAAGCTCTTGGTGATTACTTTAATCCATACAATGATTTTCATAGTTTACAAACTTGTTTGCTTCCTTCAACCTATAACTGACATCCTAGAGGTAGCTCCATGTATACTTATTCTTGAAGATTCCCGTGCAGGAATGCATTCTTTACATCAAATTAATGTAGTGGTCAGTCAAAATTTGCAGCTAATGACAGGAGAATACGGATTGTGTTTATTTTAGCCACTAGTGCAAAAGTTTCTGCATAATCAATCCCATATGTTTGACTGTATCCCTTAGCAACAAGCTGTGCTTTAAACCTCTCAATATCACCATCAACTTTGTATTTGACCGAAAAAATCCATCGACATCCCACAAGTTTTTTTCCAGTAGGTAAGTCCACCTCCCATGTTGCATTTCTTTGTAGATATTTCATTTCTTCATTCATTGCATTTTTCCACCTAAGGTTCTTGATAGCTTCCCGCACATTATTAGAAACATGTACAGCAAATAATTGAGTTGCAAATGATTCACATGCCTTTGATAACCTATGGTAAGATACGTAATTATTTAGTGGGTATTTAGGGGTAGAAGTACGAACAGGTTCATAGCTAACTCTAGGAATTCCTCTTGTGATACGGTTAGGAAGTATACGGAATGGAGGTTCAAGGTTTACTTGTGATTCATCAGTTGATGGTGACTCATGAGGAATGGAAGCATCAGGTGGAGATGATTGTTGTTGTGATACAATTGCTTCAGCTATATTAGGTTGATCACACAGTTGAAGCTCAAATGTTGTTGGCTCAGTTACTGCATCTATATGTTCTAGTTCTGCCGGTTCCTGTTCTGATGTTTCAGGTTCAGGTAAAGTGTGACTTATGTTCTCAGTTTGATGGCTAAGAGACTGTATGTTAAAACTTTCCTCCCCATGATTTATAATCTCTGTTGCAAGAAAGTACATCTGGTGTTCATGGAAATTTACATCCATTGTGACTTAAAATTTTTAAGTGGGTGGATGGAAACACCGATATCCTTTCTGATGAAGACCATATCCAATAAAGACACATCGGAGACCATATGGTTGAAGTTTATGGCGGGTATGTTTTGGTATGTGTACAAAGGCAGTGCAGCCAAAGGCTTTTGGGGGCAGGTTTGGTGTAAGTGGTGAGGACAAACTTTGGTTTAATGTATCAAGTGATGTATGGAAGTCTAAGCTGCGGGATGGGATACGGTTATTATATACAATGTAGTTGTAAGTGACTCGCCTCAATAATGAAGGGGCATATTGGCTTCAAATAGTGTGGCTCGAACCATTTCCAAGAGATGTCTGTTTTTTCTTTCTGCAACCCATTCTATTAAGGGGAATAAGGGCATGTAGTTTGATGGATTATGCCCTGACACTGTAAGAATTGCTTCATCTCATGATTGACAAACTCCCCACCATTATCAGTGTGCAAGACCTGAATTGAAGTTTTATACTAGGTAGCAACCATTGAATAAAAATGCTTAAAAAGTGAGCACACAGCCTGCTTGGTTTTCATTAGATATACCCAAGTAATTCGACTATGATCATCTATGAAGGAGACAAACCAACGTGATCCATTCAGAGTTGGAACTTTTGCAAGTCCCCAAACATTAGAGAGGTCCCCAAACATCAGAGTGTATAAGTGTAAATGGCAAAGGACTTATATTCAAACTTAGGTGAAAAGGAACACGGTGGCTCTTTGTCGATTCATATGTTTCACATTTAAACAATGATGGAGATGCGTTTAAAAATAATTCAGGAAATAAATGTTTTAAATATCCAAATGAAACATGTCCAAATCATTTATGCCACAACCAAATATTAGACGTAGATGTTGAACTGATAACTGATAATGATTGAGCCAATGCACTTGAGCTAAATGATGTGAGATCAAGATAATAGAGCCTCCCCTTTTTAGTACCACAACCAATCATCTTCCTTGTCTTGATATCTTTAAAAACACAATGGTCAGGCTAAAAAATCATGACACAATTCAAAAAAGTTATAATTTGTGAGACAGATATCAAATTAAAATTAAGGGAAGGAACTATAAGAACAGAGTTCAAATTTAGCTTATTTAAAGAAAATGAACCTTTCCAACAACTGTGGCTTGAGTTCCATTTGCTGTAGACACAACATATTTTTCAGATGGATTCAATTTAGAGATAGAAGAAATATCAAAGGACATATGATCAGTTGATCCAAAATCAATAATCCAGGCACAAGATCTAATAGGTGTAGGTTTATCAAACGACTTACCTGGTGATTCTGAGGAAATGTGTAATGCAATAGCATTAGTATTAGGTGATGACATTTTAGCTATGGTGATGGAGACAGATGATGTTACAGGTGAAGTCTTACTTTTATGTTTTGGAGCCTTGGAAGGATCCCACCATTCAGGATATCCAATCAAGTCATAACAACGACTTTTAGTGTATCCAGTGTCTCCATAATGAGTACAACATCTAGATGAGCCAGACTGTTTGTTTCCAATGTCAAAGCTGCGAGATGTCACCATGGAACCAGAGTGTCGGACATGTGGTGTGTTTCGACAAGCTAAAATGGCCACAGAATCAGAAGTAGTCAGGTCACTAATTAGAAGGATTCGACGATTTGCTTCACAACGAATATATGCATATGTGCACTCAAGATCCAGGCTTGGATCCATGCGAAGTATTTCTCCTCGCACTTGCTCAATTCAGTATCCAAGCCATTTAAGAAGATATGTATCCTTAATTTTTCAACTGCTGCTTTATACATAATAATATCTTCAGGGTCCCTCATTTTAACTTTATCACGGTAATCAAGTTCTTGAAAAATTTCAACTAGCTCACCATAATATGTAGGAAGAGAACGAATGGATTGACGAATAGAGAAGGCACGCTGATTGAGAACGAAGATTTGTGTTTTATCTGATCCATCATAGAATGCTTTAGCAAAAACACTCCAAATTTCACGAGCAGTACGTAGGCTAAGATACCTCTTCATAATCTATGAGGTCATTGATGTGAGTAACCAACCTTTAATTTTTTGATTTTCGGCATACCACTTGGAGTAAGAGGGGTCTTTTGCATAAGGTTGTGGTGAGTCGCCAATAATATAATCTAGTTTTTCACGACCAACAATCTGCATTTCGATGATTTGGGACCAGGTATCATAATTGGTTTCAGTAAGTATCATACTAGCATTGAAACCTGATTTTTTAGTTTGGACATATATAATAGGAGAGGATGATTCGGTAGTCATTGTATTGAAGGTGATTTGATTCAGTGGATTTGCAAGAATTTTAGAAAACCTACTTTGATACCATATAGAATTTAGTAATGAGTTTCATGTAATTCATTCATGTTAAAAATACAAGAACCACAGGGCTTCTTTATAGTCCCTTGTACAGGTTTCTCCCTACAGAATAAGAGATACATATTGACAGTGATAAACATGAAATATAACTGAACAACTAAGAGTTCTAATCACAACTATTTAGAAGATAATTACAATTTGCTACAGAGATGCCAGTTGAACTGAGCACAACCTATACTAGGTTGGATAAGTAGGTTCATGAATGCGTTAGAAACTAAACATAGAGAAGAAGTAACAAGTAATGATTGATTTCATGTGTTGTAATAATATTCAACAGCGAGCTAATTGGTGAGGAACTTAAAGAAGATGAATAATCTCTAGGTTTAGAGCAATTATACAACAATCATGTCATTAAAATGATTAACAAATTCTATTTAGTACTTTTAAATGCACATCTGCAGTTAAAATCACACTCATCGGCCATGCAAGCTATAGATTTGCTTTATGCTTGAAGGTGAAAATCAACATTCCATTTCCATAAAAAGAATTTTCAGTAATCTTGAGGAGTATAATTCAACTGGTCAGACCTTAAATTTGCTCTCTAGAGGTTACTAGTTCGAATCCCACAAACCTCAGAGCCACTTGAGGCGTACATGGTCGTTAACTTCAGAGCCCATGGAATTAGCCGAGGTACACGCAGGTTAGTCCGGACATCCACATTAAACAAAAAAAAAGAATTTTCAGTTCAACATTCTTTTTTTTACTTCCATGGCATTTGTAAGCCATCATATTTATGAGCACAGTGATTTTGTGGTGAGTGTGAAATCTAAATGTTATGGCGAGTTGTTGTATTCCATATATACGTGAGTTTGTATGATCTGCGAAAGACTCTAGTTTGAATTTAGACATGGGCTAGCGCCATTTTGTATTGTGTTAAATTTAGGAGATGTTGCAGTTTGTTTACCAAAATTTTGGTAGAAAAATCGAGGGGTGATTTCTACCCTTAGATGTCAAGAGTGGTAACCATAAAAAGAAGTGTTCAAGAGCAGTTTGGTGAAGGATGAATTGTAAGAGTATTGAACATCACTAGAAGTTTCGAGAAAAATTTTATTGCTTGCAAACTTGATTTTGTATTTTTTAGTGTTTGAGAGTGTGATAAATGTTTTTTTAAAGTGTTTTTCGTTCAGAAATATATTAAAATAATACTCTTTTTTATTTTTAAAAATTATTTTTAATATCAGAATATTAAAATGATCTAAAAAAACTAAAATAAATATTAATTTAAAGTTAAAAAATTTAATTTTTTTTTAAAATATTTTTGAAATGTAAAATAAAATTAAGTTACAAATATAGACCAAAGACAAAAGTTTTTAGTTCTTGTGACCAATAGGGAATCATGTTAACAATAAGAGACTAAAAAAGACAAACATGTAAGGGTTGGAATCGTTGGATTGTTGGAAACTGATGGGACAATTTGAGACTCGAGTGCTGAATATACGTTCTATTCGGTAGAGGTTGCTAGTCCTCGAAATACTAGTTGGTCGTCGAGTCTTGAGATTAAAGCAAAACACATACCGTACCACGAAAACAAACAAATCTATGCATAGCTTTTGACGAAACATTTGGTACATATAAACTAGATAATTTAATGAAGCAAACTTATGAGAAAAAATCATTTAGCACTAAAATCATTCAATAAATATGTATTTTGAAGACCTTTGCCATGAAATCTCTTGTATTCTCAAGATGACATCAAGTGTAATTTAAGATGTTTATTGTAAATTAATTTTTTTTTAGTGATCAATTTAGCTCTTGCAGAAAAATTTCCTTCCTTGATAAACCTTAAAAAGCTTTGAATTAAATGATTTGCAAAACCTCATTTCCTTACAAACAAAAAATGATATTTTTTTTTAGATACTTTCCTCGTTATAATTAATGACTAAGAAGGTGTTTGATATGAGGATGAGAAAAAAAATTAAAAAATCAATTAAACTGAGAAAACCGAAAAAAAATAATAAAAAAACTGAATCGTGAAAAAAAAACTGATTAGAATTTTCAAAAAACCAGTTGGTTCGGTTTCAATTTTATAAGTTTGAAACTGAAAAAACCGAACCGAACCCAAACCGAAAAAAACTGGAAAAAAAACCAAGCCAATCCAGAAAAAACCCAAGCAAAACTGAAAAAACCGAGCCAAACCAAACGAAAATGGTTTTAATAGGTTTTTGCTCTAAAATAACCGAATCAAACCGAAATAGATCGGTTTAAACCGGTTTGATTTTTTTATAAAAACCAAATCTAACTGAAAATGATCACCTCTAGACTTTGACATAGCTTATATTTGTGTTTTTAGATATTTTTTAAAAGTGTTTTTTTAATATTAAATTAATATTTGTTTCTTTAAATAAATAATTTGGCCATCGAAAATAATGTCCTGTGGTTGCATTTATAAATTTATTAGTGCCACGAATATATTTTTCCTTTCACTTTCACATTCTTCGATTATTCACGGCGTAATTATTACGGTTTGTACTTCACAATTATCAATTTAGCGTGTTTTTGAATATTTTCTCGACGTAGATTTTACATGAGAAAGAATTAATTTCCTTGTTTCGTTTATTTTGATGAGAATTGAGATTGACACGTGCATTTAACTTACTTGGAAATCCCCACAATTGAGCCCAAAAGGCCTAATGAAATAAACTTGACCAAAAATAAATGGGATGTGCTTTCGAGTCCAAATTCAATCGCCTTGCTGATTTTGAGTAAAATGTGATCAATTAATTTTGTTATGTTAATTCCCAATTTACATCAGGGACTCGACTTGAAAATAAATTTATAGTCGCGGGGTTATATTTTTTTTTAATAAAAAATAAATATACATGTTTTTTCAATGTTGTTTTACATAAAAAACTCCAAATATAAATAAAAAAAACTCATGTATACATCTAATTAAATAAATCAAGAATTATTTTTATAAATAAAATAAAAATAATTTATTAATGATAACAAAAAAAATAAATTAAAAAAATCAAGAAATAGATATAGATCAAGATATTTAATATCGCAATATGGATCATTTATCTAATTGTATTTAATGAATTTATTTATTAAAATCAATTCTCATTCAATCAAATTATAATAAAGAGGACACATGAAATTGATTAAATAAAAAAATTATGAAGGATTGCATATATTATAAATATTATCCAAAAATAAATAAATTTTATTTTTAAAAATAAAGTTTATTTATATAAAAACATAAAAATATTTTTAGATAAATCTAAATAATCTCTTCAAAAATTAAATACATACAAAATAATTAAAAAAACTATGTTAGAAAAAAAATCACAAAGAAGATTTATCAATTAAAACATAATTTAAAAACTATGTTAGAAAAAAAAAACATATTTTTTTATCAATAAAAAAAAAAGAGACCAGCATGCTTTGCCCATTTGAAATGAAAATCCCATTATTTGCCCCAAATATTTTTTTTTTTTTTAAATCAAACAATGTATTGTCTGCATTTAACTAAATTTAGTGGATGAAAAATCAATCCCTTTTGAACTAAAAATTTAATTTTCAATCCAATTTTGATTCAAAACATCATAGATATCTTGATAAATCCATTAATAGCCTTAAAATATAAAAAACTGCACAAAAATTCAAAATCAACTTGGAACCAAAAATCTTCTTAAATTTAGATCTGTTTTTTAAGAAATTTCAAGGCAAAAAAATATCTAAGTAGAATTTTTCTCACCGAATGGAACCCATTGACACAAATATTAACTATTTTGGTGGTCGAAATCAATGTCAACAATGATTCTCTATCTCTATTGCTGGAATTCGACAACTCTCAAACTTATAAACTAAAAAAAACAATAATAAAGTTTTGGACTAAAATTGATTTTTTTATGAAATTTTAAAAATTAAAGGGACTCAATTTTTATAATTTAAAAAATTTGAGGTTCATAGTAAATATTTTACCCAAACTTTGAAAAAATCACCCATTTCTTTCTTGTTTTTCACTTTGATTCTTTATCCTTTAATCTCACTCTTTCCTAACATAAATTGGCATCCACTTTGCTTCTACAAAGGCCAAAAAAAAAAAAAAAAAGGGATGAAAAACAAATTAAAGGAAATCTACAGTGATAGGAGCTACCGTGGTGCAGAGGACAATAATTTTTCCACGCCTTTTAGTGCTTTGTGTAATAAGGTAAGTATTTTTAGTGGATGATTTCTTTTCTCTGTTTCTCTTTACGTGACTCTTACCTTTTTTTCTCTCTCACAATAAGTAATTTTTTTTTATTTATTTTTTATTTTTTATTTTTATTTTGGTTACAATGCAATCAAAATCCAGCTAAACATTCATATTCAATTTGAAACCCTTCACCTTAAACTCATACCGGGCACCCTTTTACTTTCTTCCTAACACCCACATGGGCGCCCACATACACTCAAATTAAAAGGAAAAAAAAATATATAAAAATGGAGCCATCGATTTTCCTGTTTTTATAAAATATTTTTAATTTAAAAATACATCAAAATAATATATATATTTTTAAAAAATTTACTTTTGATATTAACGCATCAAAATAATTTAAAAATATTAAAAAAATATTAATTTAAAACAAATAAAAAAATAAAATTTTTTTAAATTGATTAAAAAACATTTGAGTCAGACTCAATTTTATGACATCAGTACAAGGACAATAAAGTTAGTAAGTCAAAAGAAATTAAAATAGTGTTTGGTGATAGGAAAATGAATATTTTTTATATAGAAATATATTAAAATAATATTTTTATATTTTTTTAAAAATAATTTTTGATATCAATATATTAAAATGATTTGAAAACACTAAAAAAAAATTCAAAAAATATTAATTTAAAATAAAAAAATAAATGTTTTTTAAATTCTTACAAAAAAAAAAATTAAAAATGTAAAAACAATCATGACATAGAGGTGAATTAGTTACCCCTTCCATGTTTCAACCATTTAATTCAATCTGAATGACAAGACTACAACAAACACCATCTACACCAAGATTGCAACCATTTTCATCTTCTTCCGGAAACATTTACAATGAATGCCAGACACACTGCAAGATTCAAAATGATACCAAATCATGAGCTCTCTCATTCTTCTACCACCCCATTATGGCAT
>Ga0325411_1006199_pt1 | contig 13154 bp, 6 predicted proteins | sample PopdelMetagenome_13_FD_206181 | JGI IMG/M metagenome (GOLD analysis project Ga0325411, IMG submission 206181) | Populus deltoides microbial communities from Bellville, Georgia, United States - Xylem-PdIQD-R4 | ecosystem: Host-associated > Plants > Phyllosphere > Stem > Wood/Secondary xylem... | reverse complement strand
AGGAAAAAAATAGCAGTAAACGAGAAAACAACTGTTTTTTTCCTGACTTTGGACCCGATTTTCTTCATTTTCAGGCCATGAAATCCAACCTTATTTATAGGGGTTGGAAGAGGATAATTTTTTCTTCACTAGAGAAGATTTTCGGCCCTTAATTCGGTTGGGAAGGGTCTCAACTATTGGTTCAAAACCTACACCATGAACTATCAAATCTGATAATTCAAGATTGTTTGAGTTGGCTGTTTTAGGCCACCTCCACAGCTTCTGTTTGTGTCAATTTTGTTATTTTTTTAAATATTTATAGATTTTATGTTATTTTTATGCTTTTTATTAGTTTTTTTTAATTTAGCGATTATGAATTTTTTTTTCTTATTAAGGTGGGTTGGATTAAGATATATTTAAAGACTTGTAAACTTTGTAGGGAGGGCCGAACTTATTAGACTTTATTTTAAAAATTTAAATTGAATTAAATTTCACTTACAATTTAAATTCAATTCATGATTTATTACTTTTTTTATATTTAAAATAAAATGCTAAACATGCAACTTAGAAAATATATTATCACTTAAACAAAACTTAATTCTTATTCTCTCAAGTAATTTCAGTGTGAGGGCATGCTCCATCGACCAAATAAAAATAAATCTTAAATTAGATCGCGAAGAGTAAAATACTTCCCGCATTTTTTATTCAAACGGTGCACAAATTATTATTTATTTCATTGATACATGAGTGAAATGTACTTCAAAAAAACAGGTAAAGAACAAAGATATATATGACCATCTCAGCCTACATTTGTCTTTCTTGCACCAACAACTGGTCAAGCTCGAAGCTTAAAATGCTCCGATGCATCATCAATATCGCTGCCATTCCTGGTCATGTAGTTGCGAAGAAATTCTATGTACTGACAGGCTCTAAAGACTGGAGGATTGCTTGCGTTGATAAGAGTTTTCGCAGGCTCTATCATGATGTCATCACTAGGGTTTAAAAAGAAGGCAGCACTTGTCCGAGCAGCCTTGAATTTGTCACAGCTCGATGTTCAACACTTTTCAGCTTGTTGTTGCTCATAATCTATAGCACAACACCAACAAAGATTTTTCAGAAAATATAATCCAGAGAGTTGCTTAATTGACGTCAAGTCACTCTGAACATCACTTTCTTTATGATAGAAAAACTATAATTAAAACACTTTTATTATAAATACGATCGAGGTGTACTCTGAACATCACTCTGAATATATTTTTTTAATATAAAATACTTTAAAGTCATTATTATTTTAAGCATCCCAAGCATTTCGTCTAATATTTAGAAAAAAAAAAGTAAAAAATAAAACTTGAATATTGAAAATTCATGTCAAGGCAGCTGGAAGTCATCATCAGTGCCAGTCTAAAACCACTGTTGGACACGCTACGTCATCTGCTTCAGAATTCATTAAAAACAAAAAAGGCGTAAAAATCAATGCTATGAAAATAACAATGAATTGTCAGTTTTATTTGGGATGTTGACTTTCAAAATTAGTGTTCCTGAGAGTCAAATGACTCTTTGACGTACAGGTTTATAACTCTCTATATGCATGATCGCCTTGCATCCCTATCTATCGTAAGTTACATTCCAGTACCGTCCTGGCAATGAAAACAGGAAATTACTGTTAAATATTGTGAAGACTTGTATATAATCGAAAGCTTTCATGGGCTTATCATGAACGAGCATGCAAGGAATTATGCATGCATGCGTGTTGCAGACACCAGCACAATCCAAAAGCTCAAATCATTCTATTAATTCGTGTAGTTCTTTTCTCATTAATTTCTCATATATATATATATATATATATATATTCGTTGCATCTAGAAGTTTGAAACTTAATTAATTAAGTGAATGCTAAATTAATATATTGGCTAATTAACCAGTTGAGGAAATCCTTCATTGAATATTTTCATCTTGCTTGCTTCTTCTAATTCTTTTTTTGAATAATCATTGAAAGAATATTGAAAAGGCTATAAAGTCAATTCAGACCACTGCAATAGCGGTGAGTCTAGTGTGATCGGGCATTGCTTGCATCTCCTTTAATCTTCTATTTATTAAAATAAGATTAATCTGAAAATAATATAAAACTGATGAAGGGCTTAATTTATAGATGAATTTTAAAATACAAGGATTAAACATACAAGTTTTGGAATCATGAGGACTAATTAATTAATTAGCCAATCTTTTGTTCGGGTGGTGTAATGAAACGACTCCATAATAATCGTGAAACGATGTACAGTCCAGCCCAAATCCAGTGAGGATAGACATTACACAGAGCCGACCCATGTCCCATCGTGGCCTATTGCATCATCATCATCATCATCATTAAGATCTTCTAAGTGAAAATTTTATACTACAGTAACCACGTATAATCCCCCCCGTCTCCATTGCTACCCTTGCACAGCAAGCATCATTCCATGTGCTATTGCCTCAGCAAAGCTACATAAAATTCACAACGTAGTGCAGACTGCAGACACTAGAATAAAACATTTCACATAATGGCCAGATGAGACTCCAGAGAGACTAACAGCTATAATTTCTCATCCTCTAATGGCTTTTAGGGTCCAACTGATCACAAAGGAACAGACTGAAATCTCAAAGTCACCAATACTCAATATTTAGAGGCATACGTGGAATAATCATATTATGTTTAAGTAAAAGTTGTTAACTATAATGGCGACACTACATGGAAAGCATGATTGAGCCTCCGTTTAACATGGATTTATGCACAGACGAGATAACTGTACAAGTTTGTTTGAAGAAAGAACTTGGTGGATGAAAAACAAAATAGAGTAATTTCAGTCTTTATCAGGCAAACACAACCAAAGAAAAGCACGCATCCCCAAAACCAATTTCATATGAAACTGTGTTTGTGTTGCTTAAATAACTAGAATTATACAAGTACATGTGGAAAAAAAAGGGGGGGGGGGGGAGCACCGCAGATAGCAATAATAAATTATCATATCCACTTGTAAGAAAAAAGCTAACCGGAAAAAGAAAAGAATGGCTGGAAAGAGAAAAGCTAACCAGAAGCAGAGATGTACCCAAGTGCTGGATGTTTATCAGACTACGTTATGCTTGTTTGATTCTAGCTGAGAGGGATGTCATGATGTAAGTTTCTTCGTTTCTTCCAGAGGGGCTGCTGTGAGGCAAGGGCAAGGCTTTTGTAGGAAGCTGGTTTGTGGATGCATCACGAGCTTTTGTCTTTAGTTGTTCCCGAATTCGACGGGCTTCCATGAGCATATCATGTGCACTTGGTCCATGACTTTCCCAGGCATCTATTGCTCGCTGCTGGAATTCAATGGCAAGGGTATAGCTGCAATATCCAAAAAAAAGTTTTTAGAAACTATGAAATTCTACTTTGAGATAGAAACCTAAAACAAAATAACCTTATATGACACTAAATTTCATGCCATTTGCTAGCTGCCCCGATGAATGAATGAATGCATGCAGCCATGACATGCTTAATTGCACCAGCAGTATTAACTTTAATTACCACCATAAGTAATAACACAATCAACTGTTCCAGATTCTTCATAAAAAAGTAAATTCATACTACTATAAACCTTACCCACAAATGATATGGTGATAAAAATGTATTTTTTATCTACCAAAATTTAAAAAATACAATAATTTATTTACTCGCTCGTGTAAAGGTTGAGTCAACAGAGAATGTTCTAATTTGGCTAGTTGTAGGCTTTTGAGAAGGTAGATGGTGGAGAGCCAAAGGTCCAGATGAAAAAGAAATATTGAGCACTTGCTCAAAATCAAAATTTCTTGCATATTCACATGCCCTTTGAGAAGTGCATGCATTCTTGCATGCTCACATGCTCGGCCTGACATATATGATTTTTTTTTTTCCTTTATAAAGGCTTCATGAAGAGGAAGACAGCATCAAAGCACTCATTTTAATCAGCATAACAGATGTGGAATAGCAACCCAATAATGATTTCTCAATGAATCAAAAGCCATGCGCTATCAATAAAATCAGGAACCAGGAACTGAGGACATATTCTTACCTTCCCATGGCACTATATGCTTTCGAGAGATTCTGGTATGCCTCAATTGAATCTGCATGATGAGGACCAAGAGCTGCATCCATGATGTCCTTTGCAACTGCAAACATCTGTGCAGCTGACTGTGGTCTATCCAATTCCAAATACGCCGCCCCCAAATTGTTGTAGACATATCCAATTCCAAAATGTTTGGACCCAAAGCTCTCCTTCAACATTTCAGCAGCACTCTCCAAGTAAGGAATTGCCTGAGTCACCTTGCCTGTCAACAAAAGTAACCACCCAATTCTAGCAGAAACACTTCCTTCTGAATGCTGTTCTTGTGGGAGCTTCTCGAGCATAGACTGTGTTCTCTTTAGCAATGAAATTGCCGTTTCAAACTCATTCATATTCTCATATAGCATTGCTATCTCTGAGTATGCCTCAGCAACTTCAACTGGAGAAGCTGTTTCTTTCTTGTCAAGAATTCCACAGGCAATTTCCAGACACCTCTTTGCATCTGCAATCTTTTCTAGATGACATAGTGCCTTTGCCATAGAGATAAACACTAATGCTCGAGTCCCGCCATCTTTCTCTGTCTGCTGGACAACACCCTTCAAAGTATTAATAGCCTCATCATACTTGCCCAATGCAATCTGCATATTAGCAGCATCAATCTCAGCATGAAGCAATTCTGATCTAAGACCCCAACTCTTCAAAACCTTCTGTGACAGCACATTCTGCTCCAATGCCTTGTCATGTTCCTCCAACCCACTATATATGACCCCGAGAAGCTTCCTATCATATGCAACCTCCACAGAATAATCCCCAAGTCCACTCTTATGTATATCCAATGCCTTCAAACCAAACGGCAAAGCCTCATTGAAATTCAAAACTGCAACATAAGCCTCTGCCAGTTCCCTATTTGCCACACCCAATTCTTTACTGCCTCTATCCATAGTCATTTCCTTGATCTCTAAACACTTCTTAAGATTATCTATGGCCTCCTCTCTCCTCCCCATCGCAGTCTTAACATTAGATAACTCAAGCAGCACAGCATGCAACACTGGCCTAATATCCTCAACACTAGCAGTCCCCTCCTCCTCCAGCCTACCCAGTATCCTCTTTGCCCTATTTAAATACCCTAAACTATCATTAAATCTTTTTAAACTATAACTAACAGAACCCATTAATTGTAAAGTCATAGCAACAAGAAAACTAGGCTTATCATCACCAATATCAAGAACTTTCAAAGCTCTAGTAGCAAAAGTTAAAGCCTTTTCAGGGTCCTCACCTTGCTGGTCAAGTTTAAGACCAACTTTCAATAAAGCCAAACCAAGTTCTCTCTCATCAAAACAAGCCTCCATATCTTTAAAAGCTTCGAGCATGCCCTCAACTGTCGCTGCAGACTCAAAAGCCTCTTCAATTTGAGATCTTTCCTTGATTTTCTTCTGCCTAGAGGAGATTTGAGGAGTTGTTTCAACAAGGGTACCACTATTTCGAGATGGGTTTGATTGGGATTGGTGGGGCTTGATAATAAGGCCATTGGTTTTGGTGCAGGATTTGAGATTATTGGTAGGTGAATGAAGTGAGTTGTAGGAGGGTGTGTTTGTGGTGTTAGATGATAAGTAGTTTCTGGAGAGAAGAGGGGTTAGTGTTTTAGGTTTTTGGCGAGTAAGATGAGAGAGAAGTAAGATTGAGGCTCTCTTCATGGTGGGAAGTTTTGTGAAAAATGGTTTCTTTTTTGTTTTGATCTTGGTTTCAATTGCTTAAACCTTAAACCCTTGCAGAACCCAAAACCCTTTCGAGATGTCTGGTTTCCCTTTCCCCTGTCTTGTCTGTTAACACGCCTACATAGAGGAGGGGTAGATGGAAAGAGGCTATTTTTGCTTATATATATATTTGTGAAGAAAGAAGAATCGGTAAAATAATATAGTTTGTATATATTATAATTGAAAAATAGAATATTTATAGTTTATTTTATTCCGAATAGTGATATTTTAAAAAATATTAAATAAACAGGAGAGAAATTATTAAATAAATAGAAGAGAAAAAAAACAGTTAGAAATATTTTAATTATAACATAATTAATATTATTATAAAAAAAATTTAATAACACAAATAAAAATCATTAATAATATTTCAAATAAGCTAAACTTGCTGTAAAAATGACGGATGATTCACTTATCTTTAATAGATGTAACCTAATCGAATTATGAATTATCATTAGTAACCTTATTAATGATGTTATATTTATATTCTTGAGATCTTTTAAATTTTTATTGGTGTTGTTATATTTATGTTCTTGAGATTTTTTAAATTGTATTGATGGTATTGTAATTGAAGCTTTAATATTTCTTCAAAATCTTTTTTTTTTCTCTCCTTTTTATTTAATAATTTTTTTTAATGTAAGCCATAAATATTATATTTATCGATCACATGTACAAATTATATTATTTTACTAATTATTTTTTTAACTGTGCTATTACATCAATATTTTTAATTTACTATACTAATTTTAAAATAAAAATTCATGGAAAGAAGAGGAGGATTCTTTGTGTTGTGTTGAAGAATTGTTTTGATACGAGGTATTAAACTAGAATCATAGATTGAATGAGTTAAATTAAATGGATTAAAACCAATCAAAAACAATATTATTTCAAAATTAAAAAAGAAAAATATTAAAACAATATCATTTATATTTTTTAAAAATCAAACCAGATTTTAACCCGGTTTCAAAAAACTTACCAAATTGAAGAAACGAATCCTATATGCAACTGCAAAGAAATTGACTAGTTGATTAAAATGGGATTTGGAATGTATCAATGGATTGCATTTGTTTTTACAGTTTCAGGAGGCATACAGTGACTAAGGAGTCTGTTACCTTCCAAATTCGGACGAGGCCTACTTGAGAATCTAACCTCGTGATGAATCTTATGTACAACAAAGAATACATAGTTTCCTCTTTACACAGAGAAGAAATCGCAGTCCATCTTCGGAAACCCATATGCATTCCACAAATCTAAAAACAAGAAACCCTCAAACTGCTGAAGAGGTAGTTGACTCTCAAAAGCTAGGGGGCTCTCGAAATGCAGGGGGTGTGTCAGGTGGCCTGCTATAAATGTCATCAAAAAGAAGACTTACACTCCTTCCCGCTTCAATGTCATCATCCAAATAAGTGGTCCGGGACAACCTGCTAGTGCCTCTCCAGTCCAAGTGTTGCTCATGGTCCTCTAAGCTTTTTTCCGATAAATTATCATAGTGATTTTCAGAAGCATGGAGGTTGAAATCAGGAGGCTCGAGAAAACTTGCTTGGTGGAAATCAGGAGGCTCGAGAAAACTTGCTTGGGGCTGCGCACCAAATGGGCCACTTCTTACCCACCAATGGCTCCTAGTAGGATGTGCAAGGTTGCTGGAGTCATGATGTAGTCCACTTTCCTGGAAGAATGGGGCAGACGTAGAAGCACCCAAATGAGACCCGGAACGGTCCTGGTAATTGTGACCCCAGAACTCTTCATCATATCTTGCTTCATTTTGCTCCAAGTTGGATGGCGTCCAATAATCCCTGGAATGCTGTTGCTCAGCTGCTTCAAATGGTACTGCTGTGGCATCTCTCGTGTTGTTAGTTGAACTATGAGGTCGAGAAGTATAATACCAATCAAGAAGATAAGGATGATTCCTCTGGTCTATATCAAGTAGCCACAAAGAACCCAGCTGAAAACCGGGAGTATTAAATGGCATTTCCCTTGAAAAAGGAATGTTTCTATCACCGGGGCCTCTGAAACTGGGGCTCCCTCGCCACATTCTAGGAGAAGAGTGCGTATGTCTAGCTCCCTGTCCTTGCAAATTTTGGTCCCTAAAAGTTCTAAGATTTAATAGAAACTGCTTTCCCTGAATGTTGGGTTCCCATGAAGGATAGCTACTCTGGAAACTGCAAAATAAAACGATGCAAGATGAGGAGCAAGCACAGGGAACAATGAAAACAAAACTACCAGCAGGCACCTTGCAAGGCTTGCAAGGGTTTATTTCAATTTCCAAGTGAGGACATAACAGTGGCAAATTTACAAAATAATGATTAACATGCCCAGAATGACTAGTTCCCTTTAAGGAACAAATACAATAGCATCTCATCCTGAGAATTTTGTTGTGCATGTAAAGCAAGCACAAGGACAGTCACACAAGGTTTCAAAAAGCTTATCAAATTGAAGAAAGAATCGACAATTAAAATGCTAAAATCATACCTCAAAAATGATTTCTCCATCTTCCCTTGACAGCTCCTCTGGGAGCGAGGTGCATTGTAGGGCGAGCCATAATTGCTATTTCCATAGTTTTGAAAATCAAAAGCACTAAAACTGTGACAGGTCAATAAAGTCAAGGATTGAATATCGTCAATGTTAAGAAACAAAGCTAAAATATGGTTTGGTATCTAATTCCTTAAGGTTTCAGAATTTTTAATATAAGAACATGTGACTCACCTGCAAACATCGCCAACACCTTCAACATCCACTGTGAAATCTGCAATGAACTGTAAGATGTCATCCACGCGCTGCAAAAAATCACAACAAACCAGCTTGAAATTAGCCAATATATGTCATAGCTATAACTAGATAAACAGTCTATCAGGAGATGAAATGGATACCTTTGGGACAACAAATAAAAGCAAGAATGGAGTGAGGAAAATTGAAGCCATCTCCTCAAGTAACATCATTCCAGTATACTGCATAAAAACCATAAAACAGTTAAAATGGATCAACACCATCATTAGGGAGGTCTCATTTTCATATAAATGCATGAATTTCATCTGCATTACCTGAAATAAGGTTTCAAACTCCATACGGACCCTCTCAGTATTTTCTCTGCCCCGCCATTTCTTTGGCATATAATGTGTGTGCTGGACCACCATAGACATTGCCCCTTCTTGATCAAGGACCAGGAGCTCATCTGTAACAGCAGCCCGGCTGATAGCTGTTATAGTTCCAAAAACAGCAGCATACCAAAGCAAGTTGCGCCCAAATATCTGCAGAATTTAAAAGACTATCATGAAACATACATATTATCATCAATTATGACTGCCAATTTTGTATTATTTAGTATCTTTTTAAGATAGTATAAGTGCGAGTATATTACATGGCCCTCTAGCAAAGATTCCTCCAGAAATGCAATGATGATCAGGATAGCAGCAAAGCCTCCAGAGACAAAAGAGATGAACTTCGCGATGATTGAAATAATAGGTGAAGGGAACTGCTTTAAATAACCTGAAGCATGCATTGCACTGCTACTGATCCGATGCTTGAACAAATGGTCGGCCTGCAACATAAATACATGCCATCTTAATTATAGAAGTGTTCAGGGAGGTGGATTCATATCTGAGAAATGATTTCAAAAATTGCTAAAACCCTCATTCTTTTATTGAAATAAAGCTACATTATGGAAATGGACTCTCATCTCATGCATGAAAATGGCAAATAGAAGAAATTTTTCTTGTAACAAAATAAATCTAGCAATCTAACATGCCAGAAACAAATTAATAGATTTAAACAGGCATAGCCCTCATTCATCCAATAATTAACAAAACCCAACAATATCTTGCTTCTGTTCATTACAATGCCATCAAATAAATCAAGCACTGTTTCATAATCATGAGAAAATGTGTTATCAGAAAAAACACATCCTCTTCTGACTAGAAGCAATATTATAAAACCACCAAAATATGTTCACCTTATCAAGAGGTTTTGCTAGTTTAATACAAATATAAGACACAAGATTTGAAAAAAAAACAAGAACACATTCAAAAATTTGCACTTAACACATCATTGCCAACATTTCAGAAGCAAGCAGATTGATTATGAAAAGTTTTGTTTGAAAATAATGTCTGAGAGAGAGAGAGAGAGAGAGAGACAGTTTGTACCTCGTTGAATTCTCTAAAAATCCACCTTGACACATTTGACCATCTTCGAGATGATGCTGTGCTTGGATGATTATAAAATTGTTCGGCATGCCTTAGGAAGAGATACACCAGCATGAATATAACAAGAAATGGTGCAAGGACAAGCATCGCAAGCCCAACTACCATAAGTCTTTTCTTTAATGCATTAGGATTATAAATGAAATCCCTCCTAACACAAAAGTTCCTGCAGAAGTACATTCTAATGAGAAAATGCTAAAAAATCAACATTTAAACAGGAAAGCATGTGAAATTAAACATACCGATCAAACATGCTCTGTAATATGCACCAATTTAAGGTCCATTCAAGGGGCTTTGTCAATATTAGGCGATGCTGCATTCCATTTGAACCTGTCCTGACAGTTGGGCCAACACCTGGAATCCACAGGGAGATTGGAAAAGCAAGCACTCCTTTGTTGAGCATTCCAATCAAGTAGTTCTCTTTCCGCATCAATCGCATCATGATGTCATGAGCAGTAAGGTCCTTAACCACACACAGTTGTTGTGAGTGTTGCAAGTGAACAACCTTTTCAAGAACTGTAGCCCATGACATGGTTTGAATTTCATTGTCTGTGACATGGAGACTGCAAAAAGATAATATTTTTTCTATTATTGAAATACAATGAAAACTCAATATAAAAGAAAACATCTGTACTGAAGTAAACTTCCAACAAAAATTTTCACATATTAGATCAGCCACCTGTTATAATAGAAGCGCCGGGTACCAAGAATGTCCCTCAATTGAGCGAAAAATCTCAAGAAACAGAAGATCCAGTATATAGAAAATAACCCCAAATATCCAACAATGATAGCTTTTGTAAGCGTTAGAGGGGTTAATGGGTGCAGATGGAGAGCTTCTTCAGCAAGATCACAAGGCTTGATTCCAGATTCAACTGCATCCATCCCACACTTAGCATTACGAAGACCATTCCAGTCAACATATAATAAAAAAAAACCTGAGAAACCGATGGTGAAACCCATGCTAAAAAGCTCAACTATCCACTTTATAATAATACACCAAAGCCCTTTCTCGCAATAGTAATTGTATAATCTTTCAAAGAACAGGTCCAAATCAGCAACTGTTTCCACATTCAACCTATCGCCATTAAGAAGCCCTGAAGGGCTCTCGCAACCAGGACTTGGCACCCTTCTATAGTCAGACAATTCAATCTCTGGTGGAACATCGTCAAGCAAGCGGTTTGACAAAGATGATTCACCACGCCATTTCCACTTAAATATGCTCAGAGCATTAAAATTTTGCCCACTGAACATCATATTCACAAACACTTACAGTAGGCAAAAAGAGCCAGTCCATTCCCCAAACTGCATTAATGGTTAAGGCAAAGCTCTGGAAATGAAAGAGAAAAAAGGGATCAGACTAGACATGCCTTATATAGCTACTTTACACAATCCCCTGTTTCCTCAGTAATCAGCTAATATTCAAAACTTGAGAAACTAAAGAAGTTGAATGAAAAACCATGCCACTTCTACTACACTCAACTAAAAAATGCATTTACACTACCACAATATCTTCCACTTCTCATTCGTCTAATGTCACTGAGAAAAGGAAGAAAAAAAAATCTTCTGGGAGGAAAAGAAGGGGCAGGGGGTGATGGAAGAAATTTCCCACCAGTATTACCAATGCACCATATTAATCAGAATGAAGATGAGCACAACAAAGAATGTGTTGTTGAAACATAATGAAATTATACCATCATTCTGAAAGTATTCTTACATCTTCAGTATCCTAAATCTATTAAGGCCCGCTGAAACAAATATTTTTAATTAATGGGTAATAAAACAGAATCAAATATTCCCACATAGTTCATAGCGTTTTGATCAAGTATCTACCTGTTCATCTGCCAAAGCTCAAGTCCTACAAGGCAATCAATTTTCACCCAGTTCTACAATACAAACAAGGGCTTCACTGCTGCCTGTAAAAGCAGCACCAAAATGATCTTGATCAGTCTGCTAATGTAAACACACGTAAATGCATATGGAAGGCCACTAATCCAGTGACAGAGAGGGAGTTTAACAAGGAGTTCAAAACTAATCAAGGCATCTACTAAGAGCAACTAAAAACCAAGATCAACTCCCTTTATTTCCTAAGACATGGTCTAGTTTCATCTCCCTTTTGTACCATATATAAAAGCTGCAACAGGGATTTTTCACTCTTTAACAAATGCCAGAAATACATGATCTCTCTGGAGGCATTGCTTTGCTTCTACAACTACTTAATTCAAGTGCACTATCTTTGCTATCCCCGCTGCTCCCTTTAGTTAATTAATTAATAACAATCAAAGCTACGACCAAAAAAATCAAATTTAGCAAGAGAAATAAGAATAGTGAAATCACTAACCACTTAAGATCTCTAATGGAACCCTCCAATTCAATATGCAAACAAAAAGTCACAAAATTTTAAACTGAAAATAAATACCACTTAGAGCAAAACCGAGAAAGGAAAAACCAAAATTAATCGGATAAAAATTCACGAAAAAAGGAGGTGGGCAATCTTTATCTGATCATATAATCACTATATTGAGTCAAAAAAACAAATTGCTTAATCTGGATTAAATTACTGCAGCTTAATCCCAGCTGTCCATATTGATTAGCAAATCAAACAAAACATTCACATCATTAACTGAAAAAAAAAAGAACTAAAAATTCATGTTGTACGATATCATTATCACGTTAAAGGACAAAAAAAATTGATTCGAATCGAGATAAGACAAGACACGAAATTACCTGGAACCCAGTAAAGAATAATGATATGACCGAAGGGTGGAAAAAATCAAGAAAAGGGTGAGGCTTCAGTAAGGTCAACTATAAGAAACTGCACTGAAATATTTTGTTTTGTCAAAAAGAATTGAAAGACAGAAGAAAACAGGAAAAGGGAGAGGGGGAGGGAGGGAGGGAGGGAGGGAGATTGCTTGTTTGGGTTGCGTGGTTCTTTCTTGAGGGAATTGAAATTCAATTGGGAATTTTTTATATTTTAATTTTAAATTGTTATTGAGAAATGGTAATGTGAAAGGGTAATTTAGAAAGCTTTTTGGGCATCTTCTGTCTCTGTCTCTTATCTCTGCTTTTGTTGTTACTTGAGATGGATGTAAAAAACGCAGTAGCAGTAAAGGTCAAAAAGCCTCCTCCGTGGTGGACTGAGCAGGAGGAGGAGGAGACGCAACTTTACAGAAACGCAACAA
>Ga0325411_1006198_pt1 | contig 13155 bp, 11 predicted proteins | sample PopdelMetagenome_13_FD_206181 | JGI IMG/M metagenome (GOLD analysis project Ga0325411, IMG submission 206181) | Populus deltoides microbial communities from Bellville, Georgia, United States - Xylem-PdIQD-R4 | ecosystem: Host-associated > Plants > Phyllosphere > Stem > Wood/Secondary xylem... | reverse complement strand
GAATCAAAACCATTGCCAGTATAACAAGTTCCTAACGTTCTACTGTAATTTATCATTATCAGCGCATATTCATCAGTATGCAATTCTAATTTCTAGCTATAAAATAGAGCACATCAGAAGATCAGAGCAAGGCTGAGGCAAAAATTCGTGATTTCTCAGGCTTTGCGTCACTGTGTTTCTAATTTGGCAAGTGTGGCGTTAATTCAACCGGTTAGTTGTTATTTAAGTATATGATCACACAACAATAACACAATACCTGCCATTTATGATACCATGCTTGAACATCCAATCCAAAAACTTAGGCTAATGGATTGGGAGGTCACACACAATATAAAGCCATACCAAGATTCACAAGACAATCATGAGATCCCCAATGAACTTTGCATCATTGCAATACTCGAGTAAATAATCAAGAAAACAATTAGAATCAGCACATGCACCCGAGCTTGATACACAACAACAGTTGGAATTGCCAAGTACCGTGTAATCATCACACTAATAAGGAAGAATAATCAACAATTAGGAAAACAAATCAATTCTACAGTTCACGGTGCAAAAAGCCAGACCTTTGTTTTGAGTTTCTCAGATCACCATTTCTTTCCCTCGTGTTAGTAATGGGTGTTTCTAAGATAACAGGCTAGTGTTTATAACAAATTCACTCCCTTTTTTGCAACTTCAGTCCTAAAAGTTCTTCATACTTGAGGAAATCATTGTCTTGCATATGGATTACGACCACGTTTAAAAAGGCAAGTTTGTAGATATTTTGCACATTTCAACTTTCTTCCTGGACAGGAGATACGAGTTAAACATCTCGGAAGGCTGATTACTAACACAGATATGTTCATTGTTCTATTTACATAGCACTATCAACAGATTGGATATCCAACTACAGCTGAGTGTTTTTCTTCATGTTTTCGATACTGTCACAAATATTTTGCACAAGGGCGCCCCACAAATGATTCAATCTAGATAACCATCTCATTATTACCAACAAGTAGAATTACTCGGGATGGACTGCTGTCAGTCAGTAAAGCGTAGGTTTATAGTCGTAGCACACTCTAAGCCCCTAACTCAAAATTGAGAAACTTCAATAGCATTTTAACCAGACCAATTATGCAATTGAAACTACATTTTGGCGTGGAACAAAATATGGAATTACTAAGGACTTTGCAATCATTGCACTACTAAACAACAATCAGCAATTAGCGAAACATGTCAACATAATGTTGAGTGAGAATTCAATACCAAGACAAGAAAATTAATTTCCTTTCTAATTTCATCAAGAAGGTTGTAAAAATCAGAATTACGAGGGCCATACTCATTATGAGGGCCACTCGTTATTTGTCCTCCTCGATCTCAAATTGACCTCTGCACCTCCTCCTATATTCAACCCCATAAGAGCTGGGTTTACAGGACTGCATTTTAAACACCAAAAAAAAAAAAACCCCAGATAACAACATCAAGTATTTAGACCAGAAAACATAAAAAGATTGAATTTTTACTAAACTGACCAGAATTCAGACAGGACTTTGACATTCCATTTGCGTTTTTTCATGATGGGTTGTACTTGTTTTGCTACCTTTTCGAGAACTTTCTTTGCATCTTCTTCTCCAACCTTTTTCAGGGGTTTGATTAATTTCCCATACTTTGTTGAGGTCATTAAGATCCATGTCTCTGTGTGTGATTGTGCTTTGAAGTCTTGTTTAATAGAAAGGTAAGTGTTTTTGGTGCTAGTAGTGACGAGGGAGAGCCAATGAGAGTTGGGTTTTTGTAAAGGTTAAGTCTTGGGCTTCAAGTTAGCAACTTTTTGTCAATTATCAGCCACAGCCATTGGAGAGGGAAAGCAGTGGAAGGAGACATCTTGATTATATGTGAAATACCTAAAACAGTCCTGGTCTTAGCCCAGTTCAAAGTTATAGTTCGAGGGATAAGTTAGTAAAGCAATAAAAAGGAAAATTTTGATTATGAGTGAAGAGGACATTAGCAATTTAAATACCCAATATTAAGCATTTAAAAGTTTTAATTATTATTTTGTTGGCAAAATACACCCCTGCTTCACTTTTATAATCTTGAGAAAATAAAAGAAAAACATTGATTTTGGTCTATGTATTTTTTTATTGTTTTTAATTTCTAGCATTGTTCTTGATCACTTGATTTGATAATAGTTAAAGAAAACTCGGTATGAATGGCAATCAACTGAAATGATGATGATCTCACATTTAATTCATTCTATGCAAAACTAGAAAACTAATTTATAACTCACTCTCTTATGTTATCATTACTGAAACTCCAACATTAAAAATATATTGTAAGAAAATTATTAGTGTTTTGTTAATATATCAATTTTGAATGAATATTTTAGAATAAGTGTATGAGATGGTTAAAAAACATTTTTTTTATTGTTAAAAATAAAAAAATATTAATATTAGTGAATTTGAAATCACAATTAATATTATCTATTAATTAACTTGGTGAATTAATTTAAAATCGATCAACATATTAAAACTTAAATGATATTAAATTTAACTTAAAAAATATTTAAAGAATATTATTTCAGTTTGTTTATTTTATTTAAAATTATAAAATAACAATGTTTTAAATTGATTTATATCAATTCAAATTAAATCGTTTAACTCATGATGCCTTGAATCGATGATGAACTATTCTAAATCTTATAATTATACTTGTGATTAAGCGTGAGGAGTAAATAGTTCCTCAAAGAAACACAAGCTAAAATTAACTTGCCAAAAATTCCAATCACTAATGATAGTTATATCCAATCAATTTTCTTAATCAAATTGAAACCCGCATGATCAACATCATCCAAGATTGCTTAAAATAGACCTCATCGTACACAATCATAATACAAAAAACACAATAACCTTCTCCTCTTAACTGAATCACACCGCCTTTCTCCCTAGTTCTCATTTTCCCTCTCTTTCTCTCTCGTTCAAGAAAGGCCAAAAAAACCCTCTATCATCCAAGAAACACCACGAAAACACAAAAATAGAGAAACCCTTTTGCTTTTTCTTGGTATACATTGTGTTCTTGGTGCCTTTTTTGTTCACCTGTATCACATGCAAGACCAGTCCCTCAAACAGGTCAGTTCCTACGTTACTTGCTAGAAATCTCCTTTGTTTCTTTATCAGTGGCTGAAACTAATAGAAATCTTGATTATTTTCTTGTTTGGTTTCTGATAAAATGCAAGATAATAAATGGTTGGAATTGTAGGAAGTTTGAATCCTTTCCCTTATTTTTCTCGGAAACCGAACAGAGGCCTTGCTTTCTTTGTTAAGCTGTAATGTAAGCAGTGAATTTTTTGTAGTATAAAGCTTCTTCTTCTGCTTATGTTTCTTGAAAAAGAAATTGTGAATAATGTTGTGTTTATGGTTTGTTTAATGTTTCTGTATTTCAATCCTCAATTCAAGAACAAATGGTTGGCTGCTGATAGAATGCGATGATACATTGATTACCTGTGTTTAATCTATCACATTATGCGTAATTAATGATCAGAATTTTCTATTTCTGTCATTGACTTGATTTATGTCAGTTAAAACCTTGAAATGGAGGTCTAATACTGCCTTTTGGTGCTTGTTGAATGTCTTCACAGACCCAAATTATTTCAAGTTTGTGTTAAATGCCCACTGAATTTCCTCAGAGGACCACTATGATTAAATTGTTGATGGAGAAGGCACACTGGTTGCCCAATGGCAGCAACAGTGTCACAGTCGTATAGAGTTCTTTTACTTGAACGTGGTCGCGTTCCTTAAGGAAAATCCAATTTGATGAGACAAGATGGCTTCTTGTGAACACTAAATGACGTGGATACCTTCAATTCACCTGCCCAAGCCTTCACATCAGCGGATGGTGTCCCTAATGCAAGAGGTCAGATTCTTGGTGGCAGCAGTGCCATAAATGCTGGATTTTATAGCCGAGCTGGCCAAGCTTTCTTTTGGGAATCAGGTGTGGAGTGGGACCTCAATGTTGTGAATCAGTCCTATGAATGGGTTGAGAAGGCAATTGTGTTTAGACCAGACCTTAGGAACTGGCAATCCGCCGTTAGAGATGGACTTTTGGAGGCTGGGATTGAACCATATACCGGTTTCAATCTAGAGCATGTGGTTGGCACAAAGATTGGCGGCTCAACCTTTGACAGTTCAGGGAGGAGACACAGCGCTGCTGATCTTCTTAACTATGCAAATGCAGCCAATATTCAAGTTGCTGTTTATGCAAGTGTGGGAAGAATCCTGCTGGCATCCACTTCTCAATATCCAAGGTGGTCAGCTATTGGAGTGGTTTATCGTGATAAGAGAGGATGATATCACCATACGATGGTGCGTGAAAAAGGTGGAAGTGATGCTATCTGCTGGTGCCATTGGGAGTCCACAGTTACTTCTTTAAAGTGTCATTGGCCCAAGGTCTTACCTTTCATCTATGGGGATTCCAGTGGCTTACCATCTTCCATATGTGGGCCAATACCTCTATGATAATCCTCGCAATGGGATCTCAATTGTGACTCCAACGCCACTGGAGCATTCACTGATTCAGGTGGTTGGTATTTCTGAAGTGGGAGCTTATCTTGAAGCAGCTTCAACAGTTATCCCCTTTGCATCCCCTGCCCGAGGTGTTTTTATTAGGACACTTTCATCACCTTTATATCTCACAGTGGCCACCCTTATGGAGGAAATTGTTGGGCTGCTCTCAATTGGGTCACTAAGGCTGGTTTCCACAGATTTTAGAGTGAATCCAATTGTGCGCGTCAATTACTTCTGCAATCCTGCGGGTGTAGAAATGTGTGTGAATGGAACACGCAAGATTTGGGATGTGCTGAGGAGTAGATCAATGTGAGCTTCATGTTCTGGGAAAATGGAGCTCGAAATTTCCAGTTTGTGGCGCCTGCATTGCCTGTAGACCATTCTCATTTTATTCAGATTGCTGACTTTTGTCACCAGACTGTGAGCACCATTTGGCATTACCATGGGGGATGTGTTGTGGGAAAGGTGGTTGATCGTGATTACCATGTAATTGGTGTTGGTGCACTTCGAGTTGTTGATGGCTCGACGTTGACCGTGTCGCCAGGGACCAATCCCCAGGCCACTCTAATGAAGCTAGGGAGGTAATTGTTTGCTTTTATCACTGTCCTCAGTAGTTGCCTTCGGGTGTTAGTGAAAGAAACTCTTATTTTGGTTTATTCTGACATAGATCTTGGGCTAAAGATGATCAGGGCGAGAGGAGGACATTTTATTGATTCATTTTCCTGAGCTGAGAGAACTTTAGCATGCTGAGCAGCCAGTTTCTGTCTCTGTGATCTACCGGGTTTTCTTTTTAGCTATGAAACCCCTGTAGATACAATGGATATTGTTACTAAACCAACCATCACACGGTGTGCGGGAGGTTTTTGTACTTTTCATGTAAACCATAGTGTAATAGGATTATCTGTTTGTAGCTGGTCTAGTTCTTGACTGAACTCTTCAATAAAAGAAATGTTGATTGGCAACTGAGCTGTGGAAATTAACATGAGCAATGAACTAGTCCTTAAAGATATAACCAAAGGAAGCCAATCTGCGTGTCAGGTTTGGAAAACACAATCTCTTCAAACCGAGACAGCAAAAGCCTCCCAGACAACGATCTTTTACTGTGTAATGTCCATGAAGGAGAATATTGCAAGTAGTGATGTTCTTGTATTAAATTTATTTTAAAATTATCTCACAAACAAAATTATTTTTATGTTTTCATCTTCATTTCTTCAGACAAATATATTTTTATTTTTCTATATACAGTTTTTCTATTCTGAAATACTAAATCAAAAACATGTTTTTAAGCTCAAATTGAAAATCGAATGGAGTACAAAAAACCTTTTTTTGGGGTGTCCAACATTGATTTATAATTAAGAGTTAAATTAATAAAAAAAACCTCGAACCCAAAATAAAGTAGAACGTAAGTAATCGAATGCCTCTATGATTTAAAGATAGGGTTTAATATCCTTGTCATGACGAATTTTGGTTCAGGATCTCCCACCCTCATCAAACTATAAACAAAGGCACAAGCCACAACCACCTTCATAATTATCGCTTCAAATTCTTGAGTAACATTTTCTCTTTTTCATTATTAAATTAGGTTCAAGACTTTAATTTGAAGATATAAAAGAATCAAGACTAATTCTAATTCTGATGCCTTTTTTTTTTTTTCCTCTCTCCTGAAAAGTATAAGCCATGGATGAACATGAAATCATGAGGGAGGACCCCATGAGAGGTACAAAGGGCAAGTGATGGAACAAGAGTGGGTGAGGAGGAGCATCCAGACCACATGCCTCAAGCTATGGCTTGAGTGATTATGAATTAAGATGACCCGAACTTATAATTTAAAATAGTGATAAAAAAATAGTGACTTGGTATATTTCAATTAAAGATATCTTTAATAAACATGAGAAATTAAATAAATTATTTTTTTTGGGATAGAGGGAATATATATAAAATTAAATCCCTCATGCAGGTGGGACCGCAATGAATATATCACTCGCTAGACGAATCAATTTCTTATGCCTCGAAATTAAATTCCTTCACTTGTCATTATCTTGGAATGGAAATCTATTACGTTTCACTTGGTGAAGCAATTAATTATTGTGAAAAATATTTAATAAAAAGGAGAGGGATGGATCTACCTCGAAGGTGGATGGATAATGGTGTGATTCTCTGTTTCTCTATCATTCATTCATAACAAGGTTAAAATCATAACACATTTTGAGGTTTATCCAGGTGTTAAAATCATGACATAGTTTAATTAATATTTTTTTATCTTAAAAAGCATATATTAAAATTAAAAAATATATATTATTTTAATATATTTTTGATTGAAAATACTTTTACAAAATCAATTTAGTCCGGAAGTTTAGTTAGGTGTTGAAATAGATTTCGTCCCATAATTTGCTATCTTGGGAGAAAAGATTTTAAGGAAAAGAAAATCATAATCATCTATATATTTACCTTCTTAATTAATTAAGTTGAGAATTTAATTAAGAGTTGTCGGCTTCCTGTATCTTATTAATGATGCACACCTCCTCCTCTCCTCAACATCAAGGGTACAATGACTTGAAATCAATCCATTTAGAAGCTTTAAATAAATTAAAATGTAATATTAATGGAAGAGGTGGATGGATTTTCACAGAGAAACAAAAGGGTCCCATGAACAAGCAGCTAGACCCTCCAATTTAAGCCATCTAACTCAATAAAAAAAAAAATTCGTGTCCAAGAAAATAGATAATATTTACTCACTACTGTTCAAGAATTGTTTACTTCTTTGTTGCAGCTTTTTTTTTTTTTACACTAATTACAACAAAACTAACCCCTAATTGGGATTCAAACTCTCTATTAAAAGAAGTGAAAAACTCCTCAGCAATAGCACACAACACCTCTCAAACACAAAAATCCCCTCCACCATTATGGCTTCTTCCACCACCAAGCCAATCTTCACTCCTTCATCCACCACATTAACCTCCTCCTCCTCCTCTTCACAACCACCAACAAGATCTTCTCTTCTTTCCTTCCTCCGGAACACCGCCTCCACACCAATCTCCCTAAAGCTCTCTCATTCCCACCCTTCTTTCCGTTCTTTGTCCATCAAGAATGCAACAAAAACAATAGAATCAGCCGAAACATCACCAGTGTCCAAGGTTGGAGGGAAAGACACGATCAACTCTCAAGAAACAAAACCAACAATCCTGGTCTCCGAGAAACTTGGAGAAGCTGGTCTTGAACTCTTACGTAACTTCGGTGATGTAGACTGTTCTTATGATCTCTCACAAGAAGATCTGTGCAAGAAAATCGCATCATGTGATGCACTGATTGTTAGAAGTGGTACTAAGGTCACTCGACAGGTTTTTGAGGCTGCAAAAGGGAAGTTGAAGGTTGTAGGAAGGGCTGGTGTTGGCATTGACAACGTAGATCTACAAGCTGCCACAGAATTTGGTTGCTTGGTGGTCAATGCACCTACTACTAACACTGTTGCCGCTGCTGAACATGGGATCGCCTTGCTTGCTTCCATGGCTAGAAATGTTGCGCAGGCTGACGCCTCCATGAAAGCTGGTACGGTACATATCATTCTTTCTCCCAATTTTTGGTGTGGAAAATTAATTATATTCACTATATTATTTCAGAATTAATTATAGCCTTAAATATCATAGAGCAGTAATTAATTTGTTTTTAGAGAATTAAACCTTTTTGATTCTGGCATATTAATTTCATTATTTCAAAAAGGTGATCAGTGAGATTAATGCTGTTGCCAAGCAACTTTACTAGTCAAGTAAAAAGAATAGTAGCTATATAAGCGAGTGTTGCATGCGTCCTGAATATTTTACAATTCCTTAAATAAATCTAAACAAACTAGTAAATTTGAAAATAAAAAAATAATAATATATATAAATTCTAAATAAATTAGGAAATTCAATAGTGAAAAGGAGAAATAACAAAATTAGCCCGATATTAACATTTTTCAAATTTAATTTGTAGATCTTTTCAACATGGCTAATTATAATTAATAAACTAACTGATCTCTTGAAGAACTGGAACAGTAAAATCTTTAGAAAAGAAAATCTCATCACCTTAAATGTATAATCCATTTCGATCTTCTTGAACGTAGCTATGTCTAATATACAGTTCATAAGAATTAGTTTCGACAGATATACATATGACTGATCAAATCACTTACATCATCTAATTTGTCTTTTTTTATCATTTTATTTCAGATCTAGTGTTGAAGAAATTGAGCACGCTTAAATTTAAAATCTTCGATCAGTATTTTTTCGTATACAGAAATGTGATTCTGATTTTGTGAGTGATAAATGTTATGTCAATTTTTTTTAATTTTTTTTCAATATTTGCTCATGTGGGTGGTTGGGTCTTGAATTTATTATGCACATGTGATTTGTTGGTTTCCAATAGGAAAATATCACCGGTAGTCCAAGCACAATCATATATCATCATCATCATCATTATTATAATTATTATTTCTATGATAAATATTTCATAGTAAATATTTCCATTTTACACAGTTATGAATAAATGAATTCCTTGGTATTTTTTTACACACATCAACAATATAATTTCCTTTCTATAAAAGCCTTTTCTTTTAGAAGGCTTTTAACATGCATATATATATATATATTAGGATATAAAAAAACAAAAATTAACCAAGGAATTCATCTAGTTGTTACAACTATGTTAAATGAAAATATTTATTATGGGAATTGAAGATGCTACAAGAAAATCTTAAAATGATTATGTTTTGGCGTTAACATGCGATGACAATTAGGATGAGAATTATGATTAACATAAGAAGAAGTTGGCTAAAGAAATCAATGCAATTGTACGTACAGGGCAATGGCAGAGAAATAAGTATGTTGGTGTTTCTCTGGTTGGGAAGACATTGGCGGTGATGGGGTTTGGGAAAGTTGGGTCTGAAGTGGCAAGACGTGCAAAAGGTTTGGGAATGGAAGTTATTACCCATGACCCATATGCCCCAGCTGACAGGGCCCGTGCCATTGGGGTAGAGGTGGTGTCCTTTGATCAGGCCATCTCCACCGCCGATTTCATCTCTCTTCATATGCCACTTACTCCTGCAACCAAAAAGGTATTCAATGATGACTCTTTTGCGAAGGTGAAGAAGGGAGTCCGAATCATTAATGTTGCTAGAGGTGGGGTTATCGATGAAGATGCTTTAGTCAGGGCTCTTGATAGTGGAAAAGTTGCTCAGGTATGTCCAATGGTGGCCAATTATCCTTCCTTGTAAATTTGTCAATTTTGCTTTAAATTCTGGACATTGTTTGATGTACTTATGTACACCATTAACTCCAACAGGCAGCACTGGATGTTTTCACCGAGGAACCTCCTCCAAAAGATAGCAAATTAGTGCAACATGAGAGAGTCACTGTCACACCTCATCTCGGAGCCAGCACAAAGGAAGCACAGGTGTATATGATAGTGTACTAGCAGTACTCAATGATGATTCTTATATATCTTGCAATCTGTAGCAGACATTGTATCTTATGATCGCATGTCATATTTTTCAGGAAGGTGTAGCTATCGAAATAGCAGAAGCTGTCGTCGGAGCCTTGAAAGGGGAACTTGCTGCGACTGCTGTGAATGCTCCTATGGTTCCTGCCGAGGTTTTATCAGAATTAGCTCCTTATGTTGTGCTAGCTGAGAGGCTCGGTAGGCTAGCGGTGCAACTAGTGGCTGGAGGTAGTGGAATCAAGTCAGCGAAGGTGGTTTATAAATCAGCTCGAGACCCAGATGACTTGGACACGAGACTTCTCCGAGCCATGATCACGAAAGGCATCATTGAACCAATATCAGACTCATTTATCAACCTCGTCAATGCAGACTTCACCGCCAAGAAAAAAGGCCTCCGCATTAGCGAGGAACGTGTGGTTGTTGACGCATCCCCTGAGCTCCCAATTTTCTCAATCCAGGTACAACTATCCAATGTGGATTCTAAATTTGGAAGTGCTGTTTCAGGAGGAGGAGACATAAGCATTGAGGGTAAAGTGAAAAACGGTATACCTCATTTGACACAGGTAGGATCATTCAGCGTTGATGTGAGCCTGGAAGGAAATCTCATCCTGTGTAGGCAGGTTGATCAGCCTGGCATGATTGGCCAGGTTGGAAACATACTTGGTGAGCAAAATGTAAATGTGAGCTTCATGAGCGTGGGGAGAACTGCTAGGAGGAGAAATGCCATTATGGCAATTGAAGTGGATGAAGAACCCAACCTGGAATCTCTGAAAAAAATCGGTGAAGTACCCGCCATCGAAGAGTTTGTGTTCCTCAAGCTATAGAGAAATCTAATAACAGTGCAATGTCAGTAATCCAAAGTGGTATTGGTTTCCTAAAGCAGTCTTGAATTCAGAACAAAATAAAAACTGGTTGCCATAAAAGGGCAATCACCTCTGCCTCTCCATGTTCGACCATCTATAGCAGTATGCAAGCATCTTAGCAGTGTTGTTATTTTTGCCCCTTAAGGGGAGAAGTATTTTTGCACATGTTTTGACTGTTTCTGTTGTTGGTACTAGGAATTGCATGTTTATTTTGTTTGTATTCTACAAACTGTGCTAATTCTAGTCAATTCTGCTTGGGGAGCTGCTTCTTTCCTTTCCTTTTTCCGAAGTTTTCAGCGCAGGAAAACTAGGTTAATATTTCCTCTGTTTGCCCAACATGCAGCACTAAAGATGAAAATCAAGCCTCACCAACAAGCTAGGAAATAAAAGTTCTTATAATTCTCTTAGCAATGCGTTGCCTGATGCCTAGTTGTTGCGGTGAGTTCGAGCTACTAAATTACTAATCTTGATCCCGTAATAAATACTTGTAACCGACCGGAAAACAATCGTCTACGCATCCAGCCACAGGTTGCGTAGGTGATAAAGCAACATCAATAAACATACTCAATAGGATCTGTAAGTTCTTAATCATCAATGAAATAGCTATACATCCAATGTGTTTTAGTCACAAGAGAAGCATACACACTGTCACAACTCACAAGGGATGTTGATGTTGAAGATTCAAAACACAACTCCCAACACGCCGCATAGGCATAATCAAGCACCACTCTGTATATAGATAAGATGCATTTTAGAAGATGAAAAAAAACTGTAGTGTGCTCTTTTTGCGTGTATACCCGTCTGCGTCTGCGTCTGAGAGAGAGAGCTGGCATGCGAATTCACCGTCAGGGTTATAATGTCCCCTTCAAGCAGGATCCTCCCTGAAGAATCAAGATACAATTTAATTCATATCATGGCATTATTTATGAAGAGTGATGAAGTTAATCGAGTGCGCAATACACATTAAGGTGGTGAGAATGATATTTTTTGAATTAATTTTTAGCAATGTTTTTGTTTAATATTAAATTAGTACTAAAAAAATGTAATTTAAAATAAAATAAAATAATTTCTTAAAAAAATATTGCTAAAACACAAAAACAACCGATTTTTATTCACTAAACTAAAAATTCGCTAGGTTTATTTTTATAAAATTTCAATACCAATATTTCTACAATTGACACTCAGTGGCCAAATTTGGTCTATGAGTGTGGCAAAAACGTGGCGGGGGGTTTTAACTTTTTAAGAAAATAAGAAAAACATGCTAAAAGAAAGCTGTCATAAAAGGAAATTAAAAAAAGGGCCTAAATCGGAAGGGCACAATCTACAAATAAATAAACATTCAGGGCATTTAACGAAATATAACTTTACATATATACGCGCATTACTGAAAGAGACCGCACGTTTATTTACCTGCTCCCACCCCCCGCGTTCCTTCGCTCTCCGTCACCGGTGGCTCTAGGGTTTTTATCGAGCACCACCACCACCAACTAACATGGCGGGAACAGGAATCCACCCATACCACCAGCAATGGCCGCCAGCACAAGCTCCTCCACCACCACCACCCTCCGCCCCAGGCGCTCCTCCTCCTCCCGTCCATCACGCTCCACCTCCCGTCCTCGTCGATAACTCCAATCGCGGCCCTCCCACTCACGATGAGGTAATGCAGACCAAACTACCAATCAATTGATTTTAATCCCTGTCTTTCTTTTTCCGAGTCTCAATTGGTAAATTGTTGTGCCCTAGAAAATTAAATTGGGGAAAACAAAACTGACCTGAGCTTACGATGTCGTTTTGTTAGGTTCGAACAATATTTATAACGGGATTCCCTGACGATGTGAAGGAGAGAGAATTGCAGAATTTGCTGAGATGGTTGCCTGGTTATGAGGCTTCACAAGTTAATTATAAAGGAGAGAAAGCTATGGGTTTTGCTCTGTTTTCGTGTGCCCAACATGCTATTGCTGCTAAAGATGCTCTCCAGGTCAATAGTCTCAAAATATTATTTGATTTATTGATTTTTTATTGTTTCTGCTGTTTAAGTTTTTTCTTTTCTTTTTGGATTTTTAGGACATGGTTTTTGATGCGGATACTAAGTCTGTGTTGCATACAGAGATGGCTAAGAAGAATCTCTTTGTTAAAAGAGGTGAGGTTCTGATACAGCTTGAGTTGATATTTTTTGTTCTGTTTGTTTCGTGGTCACAGAATTTGAAACTTAAAAACTTTTAAAAAAGTTTTCAATTCATGAAAAGCTTTAGTATCGTGATACTTCTGGTTCTTGGATTGGACTT
>Ga0325411_1006189_pt1 | contig 13163 bp, 11 predicted proteins | sample PopdelMetagenome_13_FD_206181 | JGI IMG/M metagenome (GOLD analysis project Ga0325411, IMG submission 206181) | Populus deltoides microbial communities from Bellville, Georgia, United States - Xylem-PdIQD-R4 | ecosystem: Host-associated > Plants > Phyllosphere > Stem > Wood/Secondary xylem... | reverse complement strand
CGTCAAACTAGGTTAACCCATTAAACTTGGGATCCGTGTCATGAAAGTATGACAAATAAATAAAAAAATTTAACATTAACAAACTAAATTAAATAAAAAAATTTATGAAAACAAAAAAACAAAAAAATAGACGGGTTAACCTATAATTAACTGGGTTAACCCGTGAAACCAGGTTAACCCGTCAAACCTTAGATACGTGTCATGGAAGTCTGATAACTAAATAGAAAGAAATTTAACATGAACAAACTAAAGTAAACGAAAAAAATTAATTAAAAAAAGAAAAAAAATCTGGGTTATTTCGCCAAACCAAGTTAACTTGTTAAACTGGGATCCGTGTCATGAAAATCTAATAACTAAATAAAAAAATTAACATTAACAAACTACATTAAACAAAAAAATTTTATTAAAAGAAAAAAAACAAAGAAAGAAGAAAAAAAACCCGAAAGGCATAAAAAACAAAAAAAAAAAACAGCTAAAAAATCTTTTAAAAAAAAAGACAGCTCAAATAACAAAAAAAAAAAGATATCCCAGCTTAAATAAAAAAATAGCTCAGCGTTTTACTGTGGATTGTATTGTACAGTTTACAGTGAAATACCGAATAGTTTTAATTATTAAATAATAATAAAGTATATATAGGTAAACAGTAAATTCATCACCCCTTCAATTTTATTTTTTTTAAAATTTTTTGTCCAGTTTCTTTCATAACATTCAGTTTTTTATCTCATATGATTGTTTTTCATATTTATTATCCAATATTATAATATTATCCGTGGGATATACCTTTTTAGTATTGAATTATATCAGTGCGTGTCAATCACTAGAGGCAATTATATATTGCGTAGATAAAATATTACAGTAAAGACCAGCCACATTGCAAGTGGGGTGTGCATTTAATGCACAATGAACACCCCACTAACCAAAGAAAGAAATGGCTGATCCCAGCCCAGCTCTCTAAAGAGCAATCAGTTACATCAGCCACATTCTCTCACAGACAGAAGCCCTTAATGTCCAGCGACTGGCGCTTCCCAACGCGAGACTACAACAAACAAAATTGAGTTGAAGCTTTGATTAGGCTGCAAGTGCAGAAAAGAAAGCTAGTGATGGCACCAAATCACGCGAGAAGAAAGGCGAGAATAAGGAGATTATAACGAAAAACACTGTTGAAATTCACAGTGAATAAGGAGATCTGATATGGTATTGGATTCAGGTTGTTCGATCATTAAATTAAGGCATTCGATTAATTCCAAACACTATTTTTTAAATAAAAAAATTAAAATAATGCATTTCGAATTTTTATTTTTTTAAAATTGAAGTTCACCTAACTTGTAAACTAATTAATATCTGAAACAATTTTAAATAAAACTTGGGTACTTGAATTCAGGTTTTAAAATCATGAATTACCGAATTGATCCTTTATATATATATATATATCAAGTTTTTTTTTTAAAAATAAATCAATATATATATATATATATATCTTTTTTCCTCCTGGTTTTTTTTCATAGTTAATCCTAATCATGTCATTGTGAATATTCTCCACATTGTACAAACGTTTCTGGTCTCTTCCTCCTCTTATTAATTATTAATATACCGTCCAGCAAGAAATAAATAAGAGTTGTTTTTTTATTGCTTACGAGTTAATTGGTACAAATTAAACGTGCGAATCTAGCATTCACATGCAATCATTTGAATAATTGTGAAACAGTTAAGAGATACTTCTTTTCTTCATGGAGATTTAAAATATTAAGGATACTGAGTTTATATTTAATTTTTATTAAATAAATAAAATAAATAAATTTTAAGCTTGTCACCGTTTTATTATTAAAATTTTGATATTATGTTAAAAAAACATTATTAAAATTTAAAATATTAAACACGAGTTAATTTTGCTCTACTTTATTTTTTTTTTTTAAATCAGAGAAATTTTTGACTCAGTTTTGCTACGTTGAACTGTCAATCCTCACCAATTTCTTTTTTTAAAACCTCACCTAAGCCAAGTCTCAAATTAATTGATCTTTGTTCGTGAATTTTGTGTTTTCCTAGAATGTTCTGATCTTCTTTTAGTCTGTGGGTGTTATAATATGAACTTTATTCAGAACATGGCCGGGCCCAACTGTAGCCTGTAATGGGCTGGCCTATCTGCCTCAGTTGGGGGCTTTCTCCTAGTTGGGCTGCGAGGCATAAAAACTACTGGAAACGACAATGTCACGGGCTTCAAAAGTAGGCTAGGGAATGGGGAATTGGGTTTGCCTAAGCCTAAGCCTGGGTTTTAGGTCTAGTCGACACCTGATAAATTTACTTCAGAGCAACTACTACGCTGAAAAAAATAAAAGAATAGTAATCAAATATATAAAATTAAAGATGAGACGCTTGAATAAAAAAATTAATAAAAATGTAGATATAAAAAAAAATACATTTTTGTCTTATTATGTCAATAAAAAATACTCGCAGATAATTATTTGGTATTTGATATGTATGAAAAATAAATATTTAAAAGAAGAGGAAAATAATTAATTAGTAGATGAACCCATGATTTAATAACAAATATAATCTCATAACATGTTCAAGAATCGTCAGCAAGTTATCTCCCATTGTTTTAAACTTATTTATCTTTTAATTGTAAAATATTTTCATTAATCAAGCTTTTCTCGGCGGGGAAATATGAAAAAATTTATTCAAATTAGTCAATCATAACTATTCAATGTAATATATTTAATAATTATAATTAATTAAAATTAAAAAACATTAATCAGATGTGATTTATTTCATGGAAACAAAAAAATTACGATTTATATAAATTTAATATCATTTTGATAAAAAATAGAAGATGAATTTGCTATACTAAACTGAGCAAAAGAGAAAAAACTAATAAGGTTTGGATAATCTATACTGGTCTAGATTAAAAAAAACATTTTAATAATTTAATAAAAAATTTAGATTGATCAGGTTAATCTAAACCTGAACTAATTAAGATTCCAACATCAACATGTTAATTTTTATTTTTTAAAATTTTTTTTTTATTAAAATAATATAATTATTTTTTTATATTTTTAATTTAGGCCTTGCTTCTCGTTATTCCCGACTTAGGTTTTATAACGATGGTCGTGAGAGTATTTGTCTTCTACTTCATTTCCCATTTATAACTATTTCTCCGCAAACTCTTTAATTTACCTCTCCTCCTGTCTGCTGCATATGGCAACTTGTCTCGGGCTGTTTCCTCCATCTCCTGCAGGAAAAACTTTTCAGCCAAACCATAAATCTCGTCCTCTGTTCTCCTCTCCAAAACCCCACATCGCACCTTCAAGAAAGTCCCGCTATGGAATCCAAAGCAGCAAGTTTGGAAGCTTTCTTGACTTGAAACCCGAATCAAAACCCGAGTTATTGGATTTTGATCTCTCATGGTTTGATCCTGCTGACAGGCCTCGCTGCTTTGATGTGATCATTATTGGGGCTGGCCCGGCTGGTTTGCGTCTTGCCGAGCAAGTGTCAGGTTATGGAATTAAGGTATGCTGTGTTGATCCCTCACCACTTTCTATGTGGCCTAACAACTATGGTGTTTGGGTTGATGAGTTTGAGAGCTTGGGGTTAGTTGATTGTTTGGACAAAACATGGCCTATGACTTGTGTCCATATTGATGATGACAAGACCAAGTATTTAGACCGTCCTTATGGTCGTGTTGGTAGGAAGGAATTGAAGACAAAATTGTTGGAGAATTGTGCTTCTAATGGGGTTAGGTTTCATAAAGCTAAGGTTTTGAATTTGGAACATAAGGAGTTTGAGTCTTCAATTGTTTGTGATGATGGGATTGAACTAAAAGCTAGCTTAGTTGTTGATGCAAGTGGTTTTGCTAGTACGTTTACTGAGTATGATAAGCCAAGAAACCATGGATATCAGATTGCTCATGGCATTTTAGCTGAAGTGGATTGCCATCCATTTGACTTGGATAAAATGGTTCTTATGGATTGGAGAGATTCCCATATGGGAAATGAACCTTACTTGCGTGCTAATAACTCAAAAATTCCGACCTTCCTCTATGCCATGCCATTTGATTCAAACTTGGTATTTTTGGAAGAGACTTCTCTTGTTAGTAGGCCTTTGTTATCGTACATGGAGGTTAAGAATAGGATGGTAGCAAGATTAAGACATTTAGGAATCAGGGTGAAGAATGTAATAGAAAATGAGAAATGTGTGATCCCAATGGGAGGACCTCTCCCAAAAATCCCTCAAAGTGTGATGGCTATTGGTGGGACTTCAGGGGTAGTCCACCCCTCAACTGGGTATACGTTGGCTAGAACAATGGCCTTAGCCCCAATTGTAGCTGATGCAATCGTGGAGTGTCTTGGCTCAACCAGAATGATTAGAGGAAGGCCACTTCATCATAGAGTGTGGAATGGGTTGTGGCCATTAGAGAGAAGATGTACAAGGGAATTTTATTCTTTTGGGATGGAGACTTTGCTGAAGCTTGATCTGAATGGAACTAGGAGGTTCTTTGACGCTTTCTTTGATTTGGATCCTTATTACTGGCAAGGGTTCCTCTCCTCAAGGTTATCTCTTAGAGAGCTTCTTTTCTTAAGCTTATCATTATTTAGTAATGCCTCAAATCCATCTAGGTTTGATATTGTTACAAAGTGTCCTGTTCCCCTTGTCAAAATGATGGGGAATTTGGCACTTGAAACCATCTAAGGATAGAAAGTTGCAACACATCGATCAAGTGATCACATTACTGAATAAAATGATCATCAAGCCAGCCTTTTCAAATTACCACAGCTTGAGCAACGTATGAGTTAGCTCCCTCGTATGTTTGTCCATAGTCAAAGAAACAAGATTGTTGAGATTGGAAATGAAGTTGATTAAGGCATATGTGAATTAACCTGCTTTAATTTGCCTTGCTAAATTTCTCCAACTGTGTATGAATCTTGAAGAAATATTCCTTCTTTTTTCTCTTTAGTGTTTAAGCGTTTGAAAGGGCAAAATGCTCTGTTTGGACAACCTGCGTTTCCCAGTCATTCTGATGCTTTTCACAGGGAAACCAAGCCTCAAAACCGGGCACTTAGTGGATTACAAACAAAGAAAGCCAAAATCAATGTGACCTATATTCGTTGTTTGAATTTGGTACACCCAGTGGCTCCCAAAAACCACTTGAAATTGCTTAGCCATTACTCAAGTGGATCACCCACCGTATCACGAACTCTCATCCCTGCAACTTTGCACCCTAGAGTAAATTTTTTTCATGCGTGGGTCTTAAGAATTCCTTCAAAAGCTTGTAATTTTTCTTGACCAAATACAAAAAATGCTTGAAATTTCCATTTATTTTCTCTCCGATTTTGCGAGCTAAACACCATCTGGATCAACAAAGTATAATTAGCAAACAAGTTTTTGTTGATAAGTTAATTAACATGTCCTAACGGTTACATCACCATATCAATACATATGTATCTTCCACCTGACAGCTCCTCCAGGGACCCTATAGTAATAGTAAAAGGATGGCAATGGATATATATATATATATATTATACTAATGTATAATCAAGTTTTGGGCTGAATCCCACAATATTTATATCTTATTTATTATTTATTATCAGTAATTATATATAAAAAATCTATTTATTCAGATCAGTTCGCGTTAAATTGTCAACCATCGGAGTCATGATTCTTAATATTGGGCTTTGTGAATAATATTCATTTAATTAAATCCACACTACTGGGCTTTTGTTATAACCATGGGCTTTTCCCCTTTCGGCCTGAAAAAACGAAAAAAAAAAAAAACTTGGCATTTCAGCAGAAGGTCAAGCTCAGTAGAGAAAGAAACTACCTTCCTCTGCCTGTCCATAACTTGTTTTACCCACTTGCTTCTCTCTCTTCCTCCTCAATTCCATCAAACTAAAAAAATTTTCCATGCTTTCGAATTTTCCAGTTCTTGATAATCAGTTAGGGCTTTGAATCAATCCATGAGGCCGATAAGGCTACCGGAACCACCTAGTCCCACCTTGGGAGTACCTGAGATCTTCGAAAACGGCGCGTACAGCGTCATTCGACGCGCCGTCGTTATCGGCAACGGATTTCCCGGTTCAGAGAACCAGAGCCTCGGCTTAATTCACGCTCTCGGCCTCGCCGATAATCACGTGTTATATGTCAGTTCATCTCTCTCTCAACTCCTTAATCACCAAAAAAATCTATGCTTTTCTGTTCTTATTAGTTCAACTTGATTGATTTTGCTGAAATTTTCATAATCTCCGCGAAATCAGGGTTTTATTTTTTATTTTTAGATTAATGTTTCGAGTATTTGTTCCTGATAGAAGTTTGATGCAGAGAGTGACGAGACCAAGTGGAGGGATAAATGAGTGGCTCCGTTGGCTTCCGGTTTCTCTTCACAAAATCTTGTACCACATCATAATGCGGATATATAGTTATTCGCGGTTTATAGTTTCAAGAGGGAAGAAACTTGCGCCTCTGCCTTCGGAAAATGGTGGCAGTGTGGGCTTGTCTTCAATCTTAGAAGCTGATTCGAAGCAGATTGTGAATATGGCTCGCGAAAGTTATGAGAAGTAAGTTTCTTTCGGACTTTTGCTTGATTTGAGTTTGTTAACTTGCTACAGGTGTTGAGAGTATATATTTTTGAGCGAATTTTACTGTTTTATTCGAACAAAGATGCAAAGTAGAAAGTACGGTTCTTGTAAGTTATTACTTGAAATGAGTTGTTGTAGAGGTCTATAGACAACACCTTGCTTGCTACCAACCCTCATGAAATGGAAAGAAAATGATATTGGTGATTGATGGATTGTATCATGTGCTCGAATGGAAATGAAAAGGTTGTGTTATGAACTATTGATGGTGGTTTAATATTACAATCGTAGACTCCTGATTGGCTTTTACTTAATTCTTTTGAAAATAATAGATTGACCTATATCTCGATCCATTATTTCCTTTCATTTTTTTATAATCTTCAAAATCTTGTCTGCATTTAGTTTTCTGTGTCATTGTTTCCCTGTGGATCTGTTTAGATTTGATACCTGTTACTCAACTCAAGTATGTCTTGGTTCCAAACTAGTTGGTATTTGCAAGTGTATGGATCTGTTTTTCCATTTTTCACTTCTTAGTTCCTCTCACTAAACTGATGGTAGATTTCCTCCATTTTTTCCTTAAATTTATTTGTTTTGATACATTTTTTTCAGGGATGGCCCGTTATTGGTAGTTGCATCTGGCAGAGATACTATTTCAATTGCAAGCTCTATAAAACGTTTAGCATCAGAAAAAGTTTTCCTTGTCCAGGTTTGAGGCCTTTCCTTCATTTAAATTGCACCTGATAAAGCTATTTGCTACATTCTATAAATAACATGGTTCTGTGATGGTTATCTAAAGAATATATCGATTAGGATCAAGTTTGTAACCTGTCGCTATTAGTATCAGATGGATGGAGACACCATTGTATATGTAAGGGCTAGCATATCCTTATGTTAGCCTATTATATAGTGGCAGCTACAGCTTCCAAACTGCCTTGGCACTTCAACTCAATCCGCTTTCTGTTACTGCCTTCAAGCTTCTGATATTCCCTTTATTTTTCTCATGCAGATACAACATCCAAGGTCAGACTTGAGTAGGTTTGACTTGGTGGTCACACCACGTCACGATTATTATGCTTTGACTCCTCAAGCACAGGAACAAATTCCTCGGATTATTCGGAAGTGGATAACTCCACATGAAACTCCTGATCAGCATGTGGTATGTATCAGAACGTTGAAATGAATTTATTTATTTTTTCTCGTTGAAAACTATCTCTTGTTGAAGATGGTAACTGGCAGTTTATAACATGACCATTGAACTCCAGGTTCTTACTGTGGGAGCCTTGCATCAAATTGATTTTGCTGCATTGCACAGTGCAGCTAGTACATGGCATGATGAGTTCGCACCTTTGCCAAAGCCTTTGCTGGTTGTTAACATTGGAGGGCCTACATGTAATTAGCCATTATACTTATAATCCATTGTTCTTTTCTGTGATTTGAAGTCTTGCTGCAAATTGTCAGTCTCACTTCCATTGTCATTTCTTCATATAGTGGTCTGTGCATTATTTTGTGTTATTTTAATCTCATAGGAGTACCTACTGCGTGTGTTGGTTTTTCTTGCATGTTGGATGGTCAAACCCTGGGTGAGAGAGGTTGTGAGGTTCCAACCTTGATTGTTTGCTGGAAAGAGTAACCCTTTTGCACTAAATCATAAGTTGATCGTGGAAATTAAATGATGAAATTGTTATGAGAGTCGAAGCTGACTATTGTTGTTGTTTTTACTTTGCACAGACTCTTCAAAATAACTCAAGTACCAAAACTAAACTTGGCTTTACTATGCACTAAAAATGAAGATATGCAATTCATTGTATGATTCTATTATATATCATATTAACACCAGTTATATTTAATTTCTTGAAGAAAATGCAATTTTCTTATTCTCTTTCATGTTAGCATTGCAATAACTGAAAATTTATAATAGAACACTGTCATGCTTGAAAGGATTTGTATCCCAAATAAAGAATTAAAAGTTGAAAAAATAGGTTTGGTTATTTTTTCTTTCTGCTTTGTTTCAGTTTAAAATAGGTTTGTTTATCTTTTGTTTGCCTTGTTTCGGTTTATGATTTTTTTTAATTCAGAAGTTTTCTGTTCACTTGGTTCCTGATGTTTCTCATGGACCTAGTATTTAAAATGTGATTATATAATATGGTGTCCAAAATTCTTTAGGTCACTGTCGTTATGGAACGGAGCTTGCTCAGCAGTTATCTGCCTTTTTGACTAACGTGCTTGTGAGCTGTGGGAGTGTCAGGATATCTTTCTCAAATAGGACGCCTAAGAAGGTATAGCCTCTTGTTCCTCATAGTTTATTCTTTCAATACTTGCCACCCATTACTCAATATGTGTTTTTTTATTTAATTCTACCTTCAGGTTTCAAACATAATAATCAAAGAACTTGCAAACAATCCAAAAGTTTACATCTGGGATGGTGAAGGTATTGTTGATTGATTTGGAAACTTCATACTAGTTAAAATACTAGAGGTCACAATCTTATAAGTTTTGTATGTTATAACATTCAGAGCCAAATCCATATATGGGACATTTAGCTTGGGCAGATGCATTTGTTGTCACGGCAGATTCAGTCAGTATGATAAGCGAGGCTTGCAGTACTGGGTATGTATGAACAATTATTTCTATCATCTTTGAAAGATTTAGAACATATTAAAGCTCTGAGATGCCCTATTTTATTCTGTAAATGCTTGTTTCAAATTTCCATACCGTTCTTGCAGGAAACCTGTTTACGTGATGGGATCTGAGCGTTGCACATGGAAGTTGGCTGACTTCCATAAATCTTTGAGAGAGAGAGGAGTGGTTCGACCATTTTCAGGATCTGAGGATGTAAGTAAATACTAGAATTTTTATTTATATTCTTTTCATGCCACCATTTGTAGAGTCCTGTACCTTGACCTTGTTTTACCAAAGTATTTGCACGTGTTTGACACCTCTAAATACAATGAGCCCTTTTACCTTTTTGACAAGTGTCTTCTCCCATTTGATTGATTACAAGGACAATTTCCTGGTATGGTGTACTTTAAGTACTCTCCCGGTCCCATATTAGCTGAAAACTTTGGTTTTTCAATTATTTAAAAGCAACTTCATTTATTACTTGCTCTCCAGAGTAAGTTTTCAAAATTATACTTTATGGAGAAATAGATAATTTATCTACTTGATAACGGTTGTGTTATTAATCAAAATAACTAAAGCTAAATTTGAATGGTTATATAATGTCAGGCAACTATTAAAGTGCTCGTTTCTCATCCACTTTAGTTGATAGGTTTTGTAATGGCTGTCCTGGGAACTTGTTCTGGTTAATAGTTTTTCTGTTCTTCTTTCTGGAAATTATCATCATTCTCTTTGTGCAATGAAGAATTAGTGCACTGAGTTCGCATCAATTTCATCAATTTCTCCACTTGATTATGTGAATAATCTGTTCGTCTGTCTCTTTCAGATTTCAGAAAGCTGGAGCTACCCACCTCTAAACGACACCGCTGAAGTTGCTCGTCGAGTCCATGACGTGCTTGCGGAAAGAGGACTGAGAGTGCGGCCATAAACCTTGTTTGTAGTTGTTAACTAATTCTTGAAACATATTTCGGTTTGGAAAGGGAAGTCAGGAAATTAGGTATTTCGGTTTGGAAATGGAAGTCAGGAAATTAGGTTTGTTTGATAGCACGTATAGGAATCCAACTGCAAAGCATTGATAGATGTTAAAATTAATTCTTTTTTCCCCCATGGGGGTTTTGAGATATGATACATGTAAAAAATAAAGGTGAACTCAACTATTGCGGCTTGTAATATAGGTAGAGTGCAAGGCGTCCTTTTCTTCTTTTGTGCAGCACTATTGATTTCAATTTGGCACTCGTTTCATGTTGTGAGAATACATTCTCAGCTGTATTGAGCAAATTTTTGTTTTTCTGTGACATGTATCTCGAATAGTGATTGGTTTGTGCGGGGAAAAGCAAGAATGAAATTGCATCAAGATGTGATGCCCAGATGTTTTTTTAATTCAGTCCTGTTCATCGGTTTGTTTCAATTTACCTTAACAAGCCCCTCCTTTGGATTGCAACCATGATGATTGTTTGTGCATGTTTAATTTTGTTAGGGTTCAAAGGCATCTGGTTTGGACCTAACCTCTTAAGACTTAACTCAAGGGAAACAAATGTTGACCGGGAAAATAGATTAATCCACCATGAACTGCCGGAACCAGTTTTGTTTGAAAATGCCCCGGGTCTTCTTCTATGTTTTCGGAGGGGATAAGAGTAGTGGACGGGAGAGCCAAAAGGACAGGAGCAAAGTCTTTCTAAAGACAGGAAAATCTTTCGGCTTTGGAATGGAACTATGATTTTTCTTTTCTTTTTGGCATGGGAAGTTCCATTGGTTTTGAGTCAATAGGGATATTTTTTTTTTCATTGGACTATCTAATTATCCCTATGAGATAATAAAATTATAGTTCTTAAATTTTGCCAGCATGTTTAGTTTACCTGGAAAATTCAAAATATATAGTTTAAAGTTTAATTTAGATTGAATTTTTTTATTTAAAATAGATAAAATATTAAATCTTAATTAATTCAACTAGGTTTTTAATAAGTCGATTAACCTTATTAAATCTGATATAACATATCAGACCTAATCAAATCAATAAAAAAAAAGTTGTTTTATTAAAAATAAATACCCGACGATCCTAAGCTAATTTGATTATGCAGTGATTCAAATCTTTTTTCAAATCAATCCCTAAATCAGATGTTACAACTAACGATTAATATTCCCATCTTAGATTAATCCTGTCGAAAGCCCTAATCCAAAGAGGAGTGCTGACAACATTCACCCTTAACAATCGATAAAATAACTAGCAAGTGCATATTTCATGGAAAATCGTAAGTTAGAAACATTGATGACTCCATCTTTATATCCCTAATTGCCTTCAATTCGTCCAATTTTTTTTTTTAATATTTAGTGGAGCAAGCTAGATCGTGGCAACCACTCCTCGATCGATGGCTAACGTTGCACAAACACCTAATTTGCTAATACAGAGCTAACCCATTAACTTTATTCTCCTCCACGAACCCTATATGTATAAATCACATCCTTCCGTGGCATTCCATTACTAATTAGCTCTCCTCTCCTGATCACTATCTTTTTGCAATGGACGTCTCGGACAAGAGTGGCGAAGCAACAAAAATCACTATTCAAGAACCAAAAGCAGACACTAAAGGAAAAGGCATTGCTGCAGGTGCTCTTACTGCTCCTGTGGTAGTCGCAGCAAAAGCTGCCCAGCGCCCACGAAAAGGATGGAAAAAAGGCGCAGCCATTTTCGACTTGACTCTCAGGCTGTCTGCCATTGCCGCTGGTTTTGCTGCCACTAGCCTTATGGCGACAACGGATCAGATTCTTCCTTTTTTCACTCAGTTCTTTCAGTTCCATGCTCAGTATACTGATCTCCCAACTTTCTTGTATGCATACTATATATTCTTACTTCTAACTAAAGCTAATTAAGTGCTTGCTTTAGAGTTTTCGATCAAGAGCTAATCAATTACGAACACGCTAACTTTAATTTGCTATAATAAGCACAAATAATTAGACTGGAATATGTCCATTTGCAGGTCTTTCATGATTGTTAATGCCATAACCAGTGGATACCTTGTTCTTTCCTTGCCCTTCTCAATAGTCTGCATCGTTCGGGCTCGTGCAGCAGGACCAAGGCTCCTCCTTATCATCCTCGATTCCGTGAGTTCATTAAGCCACTGTTACTAATATCAGAACCTCTTGCAAGCTTTAACATTCTATGTGCTCAGAACAATATTGTTTGAAATAATGCATGCATGCATGCAGGTGATGATGGCACTAACAACATCAGCTGCTTCTGCTTCTGCTGCCATTGTGTACTTGGCTCATAATGGGAATTCAATCTCGAATTGGAATGCTTTTTGTCAACAGTTTAATAATTACTGCCAGCAGGTTAGCAATGCTGTGGTGGCTTCCTTCCTAGCAGCAGCCTTGCTCCTTTCTCTGGTTGTGTTGTCTGCTTTTGCTCTTCGAAAAATGAAGTAATCATTGATCATAAGGGACTTGATTGCCATTGTAGTATATATTAAGGGTCTTAATTTTCTGTTTTTACAGTGCTTCAAAAAAGAAAGAAGACAAAGGGAAGAATGCAATGTAATTTCATTTCTCCTGTCCGTTGGGGTTGGCATAAATGCCTTGCATCTCTAACATGCAGGCAGGCAGTGGTTGTGTGTAATTGTGTGTATGGTTTGTTGTGGATATATGATATGATCATTCTCTGAAAAATGATTTTTCTTCGTATGTTTAGTTGATGGATTTTTTTTTCTTTCAATCCCTTCAATAATAATATGATTTCGCTTAATAAACACGAGATGACATGCCCGCGCGCTGCCGCAGGCTTGTAAAATAAATACATTTAATAGTGTTATAATTGTAAATCAGCGCTAGATCTATAATAGAAATTAAAGGTATGATGGAGTAAATATTTCATGACGAAAAAAAAAGTTGTGTTGGTGATCCAAAACTTAGAGACTGAACAAAATGATTTGTAGTAATTTACAGTGTTTTGTGAGGAAAGATACAGTGTTTTCGCCACATGATTTAGCT
>Ga0325411_1006187_pt1 | contig 13165 bp, 7 predicted proteins | sample PopdelMetagenome_13_FD_206181 | JGI IMG/M metagenome (GOLD analysis project Ga0325411, IMG submission 206181) | Populus deltoides microbial communities from Bellville, Georgia, United States - Xylem-PdIQD-R4 | ecosystem: Host-associated > Plants > Phyllosphere > Stem > Wood/Secondary xylem... | reverse complement strand
TAAATTTATCTAAAAATACAAAATCAAATCAAAAAATAATTTTCTCAACTCATATAAAACCTCTCTTATTGAAAGAAATATATTTGACACTAAAATTAAATTTTTTTATAACTAGAATATAATAGGCCAATAACTTTTTATCTTTGTATTTTTTTAATAATTTTTTTCAGTTTCCCTCAAACTCATGTATCAAAGAGTAGCAAACTACAGAGACCGATACAAAATTTGCCTCACTCCTAAGGAAAAAACATAGTTTTTATACCCGGTCCAATATAAGGTTTGGGTTCCAGGTTTTGACCGGATCACCAAATTACCTTGATTAATTTTTTAAAAAATTAAAACAACATCGTTTTAGTAAAAAAACAAAAGTCAACCGGTTGTAATCAAGTTTTTGACCGGGTCATCGAGTCATACCAGGTTTTTTTTTCCTCTATTTTTCCTTCAACCCGACCCGGTTCCAACCCTGGATCAACCGGGTTCTAGATTGACCCGGTTTCAAAATTATACAAAAAAAAAGTATTGAATAGACAGTGCCTTAAAAACAAATCATTCTTTGCCTCATTTCCAAATTTGGTCCACGATTTGTATATTTTCATAGTCACTAAACCAAGTTTCTTTTTATAAATTTTAGCATCAACTTGATATTAAAATTTTCTTGACACCGCAGTAATTATATAAAAAATAAAATTAAAATAAATTATAAATTTCAATTTAAAACAACATAACTTATAAGGATAAATTTGAAAATTTCATGATGTAAAATAAAAGGATAAAAAAAGACCATTACAGCCTAAAATCCCTATCACATGTTATAATACATCCACAATGAAAAAAGCACACCTTTTAGCATAGTTTTAAAACTCAGTCTGACCCGATAGGTCAATCCGAGACTCGGGGCTAGAACCAGACCGGGTTGAAAAAAACAAATGAAGAAAAAACCCGGTGTGACCCGGCTGACCCGGTGACCTGGTTGACCCGGCAAGACCCGGTTGCAACCCGTTGACTTTTGATTTTTTTTAACTAAAACGACATTGTTTTGATTTAAAAAAAATTGACCCAGACGACCCGGTGACCCGGTCAAAACCCAGAACCCGGGCCTTGGATCGGGCCGGGTATAAAAACTATACCTTTTAGGGTTTTATTTTAAAAAAATATTCAATTTATTCAAAATATATTAGGCTTTGGTTCAACTCATTTGGACTCATCTTAATTAAATAGTTTAAAAAAATTATAACCGAGTTAGATTTAAACTTTGGTATCCTTACTACAAAATAAGTGAATTCTTATTTTTTAGAATACAAGAAATTGAATTTAATAAAATATATAAATATTTGAAACTTATTTATTTTCAATCATTATTTCATGACATATATATTAAGAGTATGTTTCAACTAAATAAATTAAATAAATAAATAACATATATTAAGCAAATATTTAAATTCAAATTTCGATTGATCTCAGTTCTTTACCTCTTATCCAATTTCATTAGAAAACTCTACTTATTTTTTCAGCAAAAGCTATAGTACAATTGTGAAATCAGCAAAAGCATGTGTGACTCATAAAATATTTTGAGATTTTTTTTCTATTTCTTAATTATTTTAGGATTCAAAATTAACTGTTAAGGAAAATACAATCATGAACAATTATTAATAGCCACACGAGAGAATGTCACGTTGAGTGGTAGCAAGAAAATTTTATTCAAACATTTTTAATCAAAATAGTTGGAATATATATCCCACCTCAGGCATAGCAAGAGGATTTATGAATTAAAATTGCTTGTCTATCTCCATTGTTACTACGAGGTTAATTTTTTTCTAAAGTAAAATAAATGCCTAGATGATGATGGTGTTTCTAAAGTAACAAGAGAAATTTAGGACCCGGATCATTAATTTAAATTGATTTAATAATCTCGTTTAATTGAATAATATAATTATATAAAAAAAATCAATAACAATAAAAAAAATCAAAAAAATGATATTGAATAATAAAAAAATAAAATTTTGTCAATATTATTTAAATATCCTCGATAAATATTCTTAAAAAATATCAACGATTTTATTTGATAACAAAATAAAAATTAAATGAAAACATGATAAGCTGATAAAAATTAAAAAAAAATCTGAAGCTCAATTACAAAAAAAATCAAATGTTGAAGGATGAATTGAAAAAAAAATCAATTTTAAAAGAGATCAAATAACTTGACTCGAGTCAACATGTCGAATTCATGGTCCGATTGTGAGGTTGGGATAACCTCATATAAAAAAAAATTAAAAATACAATGAAAGGCAAAACTAAAAAAATCGATGAAAAAAACTTGAGTAAACCCTAGTTACTAACCTACAACCTGAGATTTGTGATCAGAAAAATCCTATAGAAAGGGAAGCGACAAAAATCACAAAGCTGAAAGCCCACTAACCTAATGTTAAATAATAAAAATTAAAAAAAATAATTTATAAAAACTTAAAAAAAACTAAAGTCAAATCATGTTAATCTTTAAAACCTATGATTCAGGATATGAGACCAAGTTAACTTATAGTAGGCGAACTCAAAAAAATCACGAAGCAAAATTCACAATCATCTAAAATATAAAATCAAAACAAATATCAATCAAAAGAATAATGACTAAATCTAATATAAAAACTAAATGAAATAAAACAACGAGGAATGAAACTAAAAATAAAATTAAGAAAAGGATTAAAAAAATAGCAATCAAAATAATAAGGTGCCTCTACTCACTAGTGCATGCATAACACGCACTAGCTATTTTTAATTTTTTAATTATATTCATATATGTTGAAAGACTGAATTGTCCCTCATTTTAATTGATTATAACTAAAACACCATTAGAAAAATACAAATGTGCCTCTGGACGTTAGTATTTTGTTTTTAATGGTAATTTAATCATTACATTGTGCAATCAAATTGTTAAAAAACCGAAAAGCCCTTGTACCCAACTTTATTTTTTTACTTTTAAAAGTATTTAAGTTATTTTATGATACATCTAAAATATAAAAAGACCAATGTGTCTCCAATCAATATGACAATGATAATTGAACCTTATAGAAAAGATAATTTTGCTCTTAATAACTAGTTCATTATTCTTTGTTGTGAAGGATAAGATCATCAATTCACTATTGTAATCTATAGTAAAACTACTCACAATCCACATTAGAGGACTAAACAATTTTAATTTTTTTAATGCTCTGATATTATATTACAAATTTCTTAATTGGTTTTAAATTCAATGGTATAGGTGAGAAAAGTTTTTATCAATTTTGTCGCACGTGTATGGCATTGTAGAGAATATCCTCCGGGACCAGGATCTTCTGGTAATTGATGGAAAAAACAAGGATTTTTTTTATCGGTAAAAAAAAAAGATGGAGTTGCCACCTAATATTTTGGTCATTAGAAACTCTAACTAGTTCTAGAGTCTAGATAAGAAAACTAGTTGTGTATAAGAAGGACGTATCACTCTTAGTACACCTTATCTAAGGTAAGCTCCATTGTTTATTCTCAATTCAATAGCTTAAGTTGTTAGGTGAGGTTCCAAGATATGATTTATATTATTCTCTAACACACACCCTCAAGTGAAAGCCATTTGGGCTTGAAACTTGCACAGGCTCACATTACCTTTTGCTTAATTTTTATCAAATAAATGGGAATTGTGAGATTCGAACTCGTGACCACTTGGTCATCAAGACTCTAATACCATGTCAAAAAACCATCTCAACACAATAGCTTAAGCTGTTAGTTGAGGTCTCAAGATATGATTTATATTATTCTCTAACATAATGGTTAAAGTCAGTCTACTTTAGTAAAGTGAATCATAGCTTTAAGGGTTAAACCTAGTCATTTTAGAGTCAAAACATAAAAATAAAAGAAAATTTTTTAACATATACCTTCAAATGAAAGCCATTTAAACTTGAAATTTGCATAGAATCATATTATCTTGTATTTAATTTTTATTAATTAGAACAGAATGGTAAGATTTGAACTCATAACTATTTAATCAATAAAATTCTAATATCATCTCAAATAATTTTAAAAAAATACCTTACACCATATAATCAAACACACAAGTTCCATGCCTCTTCTGCTTCAAGCAAGTCCAGCATAAGGCCTTCAATTGTACATACTGGACTTACTCAAATTGAACAGCAACTACTTGCTGTTAAAAAGGAAGAGTTGATAATTTGTAGGCAATTTCACTGTCAGAAGACAAGTTAACAAGCATCCTACGCAGGCAAGGTTTTTACCATATTTTCAGTCAGAAAATGAAGAATATCCTCATGAAACCAGTCTGCTGCTTCTATTAGGAGGTTCTTGTAGAAGAACTTCTCTGCCCATCCATTGTAGCAAGTGACCTAATCCAGGTTTTACAGGAAACTATCACAGATTATATGTCCATGACCAATCAACAGAAGCATTTATTGAAATAAATATATAAAAAGCTGAAGGAGTTACCAGATAGATTCTCCACATGAACTCAAAGCAAATGAACACAATAGGAATGCATTTATATCATTTGAAAAAATAGTTATTTTCCCTACAAGGAAGATAAGGGGGATTTAGCATTGCCACCACCATTTGACTGCTCCTTAAACGTGCTATCCAGCTCCTTCGCAAATCTTTCCATAGCCCGAGTCGGTAAGCAAAGAGTCACAAGAACTCCATCTTCTCCTTTCTTAGTCCTATATGGTATCTGAAAGCTTGCCACATTACCCTTAGCAGGCCCGGCGTACTTCGGCTTACCCCAACCTAAGTTCATCTCTGCAAACATTGCACGAGTCACATCCGACACCAGGTAAGACCGCACCATTGTGTACCAAGGTCTACCTTTAATCACCAACAGATCAGCCACTGATCGCATGTACTCTTCAGTCACATTGGCCTTGGCCTTCCTGACTAATTCCAACGTAAAGCCTAAAGAATTTCGTGAGATTTCTCCCGCTGTTGCCATTGCCACTGAGTATGCCATGCAATTTCCATAATAACCTCTAGGTAACGGAGGGTTAAATCTATTGCGAGCATTGACAGTGCATAGTATCCGCATCTCATCATTTGGGTTTGGTTGAAGTGCAATGGTTCGGCACCTCCACAAAAACGCAGTCAATACATCAAATGTGGAGCAATGGCGAAGGTGTAGGGGGGCAAAGCCACGAATAGCAGATATGTTAGCAGCTCCAAAAAAGAATGAACGATGGGTCTTCTTAGTAAGAGGAACGTTGTCAGTGGTGTCATCAACCAGTTGATCATACTCGTGGTGTAAACAGGTTACCTGAGGTGGGTTCCTTGCATTTAAAACGTCCCTTTCCCAAACTGGTTGGATAGAGGGAGTCTGTGCTCCATGCACCATCTCACACATGGCTGACAAAAATTGGTTTATGCCAGTACCGTCACTCATGGTGTGGTTCAGACGGATGGCAAAGACAATTCCGCCGCACTTGAGACGCGTCACCTGTCGTTTTATACAGGCAAACCATCTGTTAGTTTCATCAATTCCTCAAGGAACTCGTTAATCTGTTTTAACTGCCATAGTATGCAACCTCAAGCGCTGCATCCATTTAGTTAATCTATGTTCAAAAATCGGTTCTGTCGGTACATTATGAATTTCTTCGCTATGATTAGAAAAGAAAATCTGTAAACCTATATCAAATGCTATTAATTGCTTTTCATTATGCAAACGAAGATTAAAAAATAAAAACACCCTCTTCCAGATGCTCTATAGTCTGACGTCATTCAATTATATGCAGACCTCCCCTTCCCCACACTTTATTCTAGTGGAAATGTATAATTGATACATGTGTCTTCCCTTTGGAAAAGACACAAAGAGACGACAAGAAGAATGGAAACAAAAAGGTTAACAAGGACATTGTGTACGATGTCAACTTCACCGTGAATGAACTTAGCTATTATGATCAGTAATGTGGTAATTTTTATGATTAGAATTTTTAAAAAAATTAATTTAAAAAAATATTTTTAGCTATAGATTTTAAAAAATATATATCTAGTTAAAAGATTTATGAGATAAATTTTTTTATATAAAATAAATGAAAAAAAATTCTTCATGAATGAAAAACAAGTTAGTTTTGTTAAAAAAAACCAATTTAACCCAATAGTTTAAGCTATTAGGTGAGATCTCAAGATATAATTTATATTATTCTTTAATACACCCTTTTAAATGAAAGCCCTTTGAACTTGAAATTTACACAGGCCTACATTATCTTGTGCTTAATTTTTTATCAAATAAATGATGATAGTGAGATTCGAACTCGTGACCGCTTGGTTATTATGTTAAAGAATCAATTCAACTTAATAGTTTAAACTAGTGAGGTCGCAATATATAATTTATATTATTTTCTAATAAATTTTACTTTTATAAAATTAAAATTTAAAACACAATTATATATGAGATACATTGCACAAAACATAAATTATTCAGCTGAACAAATAGCTAACTAATTGAACAGTTTTTTATTATGGTAGGGTAAAAGACAAGAATTATCATAATATCAAAATGATATTTTCATTGGAGCTAGGACTTCTACTTTACTAGAATAAGCTAAAAAAATTCAATCCATAATTGAATATATAGGTGTCAATCTGATTAATATAATAATGATTGGATAATAAATTTGATATATTTTCAATTTCTAATTAAACATGAATAAAAAAAATGATATTTTCAAATAATTTAGAACCTTCAGATTTAAAATGTATTATCTACGATCGACATACAACAAATATAACATAAACAAGGAATTATTAAGGCTATTTCTTGTAAGGATTGATATAATATTGTCCTTTGAAATCAAAAGAAATTAAACAAGAGTATCTTAAATTTGCAAATCAAGAAAAGGAAATAATAATAATAATAATAATAATAATAATAATAATAATAATAAGTATTTTTGTTGAAGATCTTAGATCATCATCGTCATCATTTATAAAATTAGAGATGGAGCTCCATCATCATGGAGTATACCATCCATCACTTGATACCCAACTCAATCAGATTTTATATAGGGTAAATGGTATATTATATAATGATAAAAAAAAAAAAAGACATCAGAGAATTGCTGGTGATTCACATTGTTATCTTCTTCTCTTTTTTTTTTTTTTTAATTTCAATCATCATTTTTTTTTATTTGATTAGTTAAGATTGTGTTTTGTTATTTGTTTTGATATTGACTATTCGGGGTATCGAGATTCCCGGTTTGATGTCTAATTTGATAAAATTAAATATAATTTTTTTTTATTTAAAACAATTAAAGCTATTGGTAGTTTGGTACCACAAATATTAAATCCTTTTCTTGCAAACATCAAGGACTAAATTGAAGTTTCCAATATTCTACCAAGTAATGTTCGTTGGCATTGCTTGAAAGACATTTTGGACTCTTCTTTGGGATGGGAATCATGGGATCATTCTCTCTTTCAAATCTTCTTCTTTTGCTGCTTGTTTTACTACTCGTACTGTTCTACATCCCTTTTAACTTGTTCATACTTGAGAAACACAGTTAAATTTGGCTGGCTGGTGTTGTTTCATGAATTGAACTCTAATTTTGTGTAAAAAAAAACAGAAGGATGATCCTGCTTTGTAAACTAAGATAGAATCGATGATCCATAAGCAAGCAACATACACAGGAGACAAACCTGAATAAGCAGCAGAGGGCAGTTTATCATCCCGCTGGAGCCAGGCACGTCAAAGAGGAGCTCCTCCAGGCAAGGAATTGGAGGCCAGAGCGCATCACCAAACTGCTCAAGCGTAACATCGGCATTAGCCTCAATAAACAAAATACCCTCGCCTGTACACTCCACCAAGAGCTTACGCTTAGGCCCTTCTCTGAGCCTACCAGCAAATGGATAGTAAAACACCAGTGTTTTAGCAAGTGCTTCCTTAATGACCTCAACAGGATCCCTCCTCTGCATTGAATGATCGTAAGGGTAAAAAAGAATGAGTGGAATTTGGACTCTGAGACCATCTTGGTCATCTATGTCTGAAAGAGGTTTGAGTTCATGTGGGGTTGGCTCAGAAGGGGTGATCAGAACTGGTTCCCGTCTAGACACCTTGAACACTAGTGGGGTGGGTGGTGTTGCCATGGCAGAGAACCAGCGATGATTTTTTTATTTATTTTTATTTTGGTTCATCTTGAACGTTGGCACCAGTATTTATCAAGATTTAAGACGGCATCCAAACATTAAAATAAGGAATAAATAATTGTGAAATACATCTTTATTTTACAAAAAATTTTCAAGCCAAACACAGCCTTATAGTTATCTAAAGGCTTAGCCCAAACCCCACAGGCTGGGCTCCTTAACGTAAAAAACAGGCTTGGTCAAATTAAGCTAAATAACCAAATGACCCAACCTTCCTTTCAAAGCAAATGATATTAAAAACTTAAATCCATAAACAAAGAAACAAGAAAGCCCTCATCTTTTAAAGATCAAACCAAAAACTATACCAGCACTTCTCTTTTTTTTAGAATACTTAAAACATATGAAGACTAAAGAGGATTTGAAGTGTTATGGTTGTTCTTATTATAAAAACACACAATAGTCTTTGTACATGCTTTGTATCTTTATACCATTTAAGAGTATAAGTTTAGGCATATGTAATGGAACAAAAATAAAAAACTGATCCTAGAATCATGGAATACACAAGATCTGGTAGTGATGTTAATGGTGACAGCTAGGCTTGAGTTGGCACTTCTATGATTTCTTTAGTTTTCTTAATATGCCACTTTAAGAACAGGCTACCATCAGCTAGGTCGATCTTGTCTCGTAGATATTATGTCCTTTGTTTAGAAAACGACATAATGAGTAAATCAGCGAGCTGGTCATTAGTGTAGACATGTCGAACATGAAAAAATGTTTTCTCAACCAAATCTCGTACAAAATAAATGTCTATCTGAATGTGCTTCATTATAGAGTGCTGGATAGGATTAAAGCTTAACTGTGTTACACCCAAATTATCACATAAGAGTGTAGGTGAGTGTAGTAATGGAAACTTCATTTCGTGAAGTAGAGAGAGCAACCATATGGACTCAGCTGCAACCGTTGCTAAAGCCCTATATTCAGCTTCGGTAGATGACTGTGCAATGGCACGTTTCTTTTTTAAGCTCCATGAGATGGGTGTGGGACAAAGAAAGAGAATATAGGTTAAAGTTGATTTTCTATCATCCAAGCTACCAACCCAATTAGCATCCGAGAAGCATGTGAGCGCCGGGTTTGAAGTTTTCCTGATATTGATGCCATGAAAAATGGTGTTCTTTTGGTAATGCAGCAGTCTGTTAGTGGTTGTCCAGTGGATCTGTGTGGGACTATGCATAAAATGTGAGAGTTTATTGACTGCAAAGTTAATATCATGACGAGTTAAGGTCAGGTATTACAATGCGCCAATCACTCATCGATATTCTGTGGAATCAACTGATGAGGAACCATCTGTTAGCTTTAAAGGAACCGAGACAGAGAGAGGAGTTGTGATATCCTTAGATCCATCCATACTTGTTTTAGCAAGTAAATCTCAGATATATTAATGTTAATTTAAAAACAAGTCATTTGCAGTAGGGATGACCTCAATGCCAAGGAAAAAGTGTAAGGCCCCAAATCCTTAATGGAGAATTCCTGTCCAAGCTTGGCAATAATGCTTGCAAAAAATGTCGGATTATTTCCAGTGAGGATCAAATCATCAACACAAACTAGGTAACAGGCAATGATTAAACCATCAGAAAACACAAGAAGAGAAAAGTCAGATTTAGCATTGATGAAACCAAGTTCTAATAGTGCTAGTTTGAGAGTAGAATACCAAGCACGAGCTGCTTGTTATTGTCTTTGTAAGATAGCAAACATGATTTGGTTTTTCCGGACTTTTGAAACCAGGTGGTTGCTTCATATAAACCTTTCCAGTGAGATGCCCATGAATAAAGTCATTATTGACATCTAATTGTCGAAGAGACCAACCTTGCATAATGGCAATGGTTAAGACAGTACGAATGGTTATTGGTTTTACAACAAGACTAAATGTCTCTTTGTAATCCAATCCTAGTCTCTGATTGAACCGTTTGGCCACTAGTTTGGGCTTGAATCGATCAACAAAACCATCAACATGCCTTTTAATCCAGAACACCCATTTACAACCAATAACATTACAATTAGGTGGAGGTGGAATTAGGTGTCATGTATTGTGATGTATCAACGCAGTCAATTCAGAGGACATGACAGTGCGCCAGTTGGAATTAGTGAGGCTTCAAAGATACTCGTAGGTTTCAAGGAGGGTGGAAGAGGGTGTTTAGTGACTACAAAAGATTTTTTTGGCTTATATATATCATTCATGGATCGAGTGGTCATTCTATGGATGCACACTTTTGTATGCTCAAAAGTAGTAGATGCATGCACAATGAAGGAATTTGGCTCGAAAGTAAGGTAGGAGAACATGGAGTACTTACCTGGCAGGGAAGAGATGCAGGGGATGATCCATTCACAGATGATTGTGATTGTGAGGCAGCAACACCCAATTTCAGAGAATCTGTTAGATGAAGAGGAGGCAAGGGGACGTGCAGCAAAGAGATTAGTATAGGTAAGAAGAGCATTGAGTTAGTAGAAGTTGATGTCTAAAAAGGGAAGGTCCCTTCATGAAAGATGACATATTGAGAGTGAAATATCTTACAGAGATATGCTTTTCGGTAGAATGAGTAACCCATAAATGTGCATGGTTTGGCTTTGGGTTCTAGCTTGTGTTTGTTATAAGGCCTGGTTAATGGATAATATAGACAGCCGAATTCTTTGAGTTTGAAATAATTTGAAAGTTGTTTGAACAATTTTTCAAATGGAGATTAATTGTTCAAAGTTGAGGTGGGCATTTGATTTATAAGGTAGGTCTCAATTTGAAATGTAAATGTATATGTCCATTATGAGAGAGGCATGTGAGCATTTATGAGTAATGTGAGACCAGTCTTAACAAGTTGACGATGACGTCTTTCAGACATACTATTTTGTTGTGGGGGGTATGCGGAGCAGTACCAATGAGACCATAAGTGTATGTTCATTTCTATTATTATTTAATTGAATAAAAGAATTATTCTAATAAATAAATTTAGCAAATACTACCGAGTAAATGTTTCGTCTTGTAAGATTAAATATCTTGATCTACATTTGTCTCTTGATTTTTTTAATTTTATTTTTAGTTATTGTTTATGTTTTTTTTTTCATATATTAACACACATATCTATTGATTTATTTGATTACATATATGCATAAACTTTTTTATTTTTATTTTGAATTTTTTTAACTACAAAATCAAGTTGAAAAAGCTTGTGTATATAATTTTTTTTAAAAAAATATTTAATTCATAATAAAGCACGGGTTAAGTATCTAATATCTTTACAAATATCGTTTTAGAGATAAAACATTAGGTAGTATTAAACTGTAATCTACTTTTTAAATTGTTTTTTATTTGAAAAAATATTAAATTAATATTTTAAATTTTTTTTAGATGATTTTAATATATTAATATTCAAAATAAAATAATAATTATTTTATTATATTTTTAATTAAAAAATACTTTTAAAAAATATCATTTACTATAATATTAAACAAACATAAACTGTAAAGAAAATAGGACACTGTTGTGAGCTTAGCCACACGGCTTATCAGCAAATTCCTTTGAGAAATCAGCGCACATGTTAGAGATATATTATTAATATCATTTAGAAAAAAGTAGTTTTAGTTGACCTCTACACCTAAAGTTATTGAACTCCGGTCTACAAAGACTCGAGCAAATTCAACTTAATAAATTAAATTAATATTATTTCATGATTTTTAAAGAAAAAAATTAAAATAACAATATTTTAAAATTATTATTATTTTTATATAAAATCTAAGCTATTCAAGTTCAAATGAATTAATTTTCATCTATATTTTTAACCTGACTCAAATTAAATCTTGATTTGATTAAGAAAATATTTGAAAAAGCAAGTCAACTCATGTTTTTAAAATAATTAATTGTTTTGGATTAAAAATTAATTTTTTTATGTTTTAAATTGTTTTGATGCACTGATTTTATAAATAATTTTTAAAAATTAAAAAAATTATTTTAATACATTTCAAATAAAAAATACTTTAAAAAACAACCATAACTACATTTCCAAACAAACCTCCTTAAATATTTAAACAACTTAACTAAGTAGAATAAGTTTAATAACATTGGTTATATTTCTGAAACTTAAGAACTAGACTGATTGAACTATTTATTTTGACTCTCTTTCAAATTTGATAAATAATGGTGGGTGTATATTTAATTAGAATTTCATATTTCATAATTCATAATATCATTTTTTATTTAATTATTTTGAATTCTATATTAGAAATTGTGATTAGATTTATTTATTAAAAATAATTAATTTAATACATTATTTTTATGTATTTATAGGTGTTATATTGAATTTGAATTAGATTTTAAATCTAGTTAAAAAAATTTAATAGGCTTAGTTAAAAATTTGAGTTCATTCAATAACACAATTAAAATCTATCTATCAACCATTTATTTATTTTTTAACAAAATAAAATTATTTTGATTTTTTTAAAAAAATATTTCATCATCTTATGTAGGGATGTTCAAAAAAACCGAAAAACAGATTAAACCGAGAAAACCGGAAAAAATAACCGCAAAGACCGAACCGTGAAAAAAAACCGATTAAAATTTTTAAAAAACCGACCGGTTCGGTTTGGTTTTGGTTTTTTAAGCCTGGAACCGGAAAAACCGAACCGAACCGAACCAAACCTGAACTGAAAAAACCAGAAAAAACCGAGTAAAACCGAAAAAACCGAAAAAAACCGAGCCAAAACTGAAAAACCGAGCCAAACCTGTTTGAACCGGTTTTTTCTCTAAAAAACCGAACCAAACCGAAACCGGTCAGTTTGAACCGGTTTTGGTTTAAAAAAAATATTCAATTTAATTATTTTTTTTAATAAAAACCAACCGAACCAAAACATTAACAGCTCTAATCTCAGGTGTCCTCGTACTTGTGAACTCCAAATCAAGTTATGAATCTGTAGTTATACCAAACAATAATTTGTATTTTCTTGAATTATAAAGTAATAAATAATAATCTATCCCGTCCAATTTACTTACTCCTATTGTTGTAAAATTAAATATAAATTTCCTCCA
>Ga0325411_1006183_pt1 | contig 13170 bp, 10 predicted proteins | sample PopdelMetagenome_13_FD_206181 | JGI IMG/M metagenome (GOLD analysis project Ga0325411, IMG submission 206181) | Populus deltoides microbial communities from Bellville, Georgia, United States - Xylem-PdIQD-R4 | ecosystem: Host-associated > Plants > Phyllosphere > Stem > Wood/Secondary xylem... | reverse complement strand
GCATCTGTTTAGTTCTGCTGTGCTCACAAGTCAAGCACTTCTTTTAGCTTATCATAACACTATCAGGGAAAGACATGTTTATCTTATAATCATTTTTTACCTGTTCCCTAATTTTATTTATTTATTTATTTTTCTCAAAACGAACTATTTACTAAATACTTTTAATTTAAAGAATCGGACTGCAAACTACTTAGTTTCTATGTAGAACATGACTAAATAGAGTCAAAGCCAAAAAAAAAAAAGTGATTCTTCACTGCACGGGTGTTTAGCAAGTAGTAAACCAAATTGCGGAAGATTTTTTCACAGGTGACAGAAGATAGTTTAACAAATAAAAGAGTGTAAAAATTGAGAAAACATACCGATAAGAACGCAAATCGATGACTCAATAAGAACCCAGTCTTCTTTTTGCATGTCACTATGCTTCATGAATTTTTTTTTTTTATGTTGGGTTATATAATACCCTAATGAATTTAGTTTTCTTTTCTCAATTTTGATTTTTAATATTAGATTTGTTTGAAGTGGTGTTTTCTAAAAAAAAATTATTTGCTCTCTATGAACTTATCTCAATCTCATGACACATATCGCAAGTTTAATAAATTAAATCGAGTTGACTCGGGTTATTTTTTTATGAATTTTCTAATTGATTTTTTTTATTTCATCATTCAACATTAAATTGTTGAAAATTAAACATTGTAGTTTCTTTTACTTTCTTTCTATATGGCTATCCCGATCTCATAACTTGGATCGCAGATTTAGTAAATTGACTCGGGTTGATTTTGTTAATTTTTTATTAATTGAATTTTTTTTTAATTGGGCTTCAGATTTTTTTTTGATTTGTTTCTATTGGTTAGGGGTGAGAAAAAAACCAAAAAACCGATTAAACCGAGAAAACCGGAAAAAAATAACCAAAAAAACCAAACCGTGAAAATAAACCGATTAAAATTTTAAAAAAACTAACCGGTTCGGTTTTATAAGCCGGAAACTGAAAAAACAGAATCGAAAAAAACCAGAAAAAAACCAAGCCAAACCAGTTTGAACAAGTTTTTTTTCTAAAAAACAAACCGAAACCGGTCGATTTGAACCGGTTTCGGTTTTTTTATATAAATAAATTCGGTTTGGTTACTTTTTTTTGACAAAAACTGAACCGAACCGAAAATCATCACCCCTATTATTGGTTATCGTAATCTCATGAATTGAGTCATGCGTTTGACAAGTTGACTTAGATTAACTTAGTTTATTTTTTGGGGGTCCTTTTCTAATTAAATATTATTTTTTTTTTAATTTCACCCTCCAACAACTCAATTTTTTTTTAATTTCATCTTTCAATATTAGGTGGTTGGAAATTAAGCTTCGTATTTTTTAATTTTCTTAATTTGGAGTTATCTTGATCTCATAGATTTAATTTTTTTTTATTTTTTAATTTCATCATTCAACATTGGATATGTTAGAATGGAGCTTTGTAATTATTTTATTTTATTTTTATAAAGTTATCCCGATTTCATGATTCATGTTGTGGGTTTAACATAATAGCCCGGGTTAACTTTAGTTTTTTTGGGTCCTTTTCTAATTGAATATTATTATATTTTTAATTTCACCCCCTAACAACTCAATTTTTTTTAATTCATCTTTCAATATTAGGTGGTTGGAAATTAAACTTCGTAATTTTTTTTAATTTGCTTTTTATAGAGTTATCTCGATCACATAGATTTAAATTTTTTTTCTTTTTTAATTTCATCATTCAATATTTGATATATTAGAAATGGAGCTTTGTAATTATTTTATTTTATTTTTATAAAGTTATCCTGATTTCATGATTCACGTTGTGGGTTTAACATAGTAGCCCAGGTTAACTTGAGTTTTTTTTGTCATTTTTTAATTCATATTGTTTTTATTTCATCATTGAATATTGAATTGATTGGAAATTGGACTTTGTAATTTTTTTAATTTTCTTTTTATAGGGCTATCCCGATCTCATGATTTAGATCATAGATATAACAAGTTGTTCCGAGTTGACTCTTTTCATTGTTTTAGGTCCTGTTTTAATTGAATATTTTTTAATTGGACTTCATAATTTTTTTAATTTACTTTATATGGATTATCCTGATCCTATTACTTGGATCACGAGTTTGACAGGTTAACCAGGATTAACTTGGTTTATTTTTTGGGATTCTTTTTAATTGAATTTCTTTTTTCAATTTCACCAACCAATAACTCAACCTTTTTTATCCTTTATTATTAGATTAATTTAGAATTGAATTTTCTTTCTGTGAAGTTATCCTAAACTCATGGATTTAGTTTTTGTTTTCTTAATTTCATCATTCAACATTGAATATATACGTTGGAAATAGAGCTTCGTAATTTTTTTATTTATTTTTTTATGAAGTTATCCAGGTCTAATGACTTAGGTTGTGGGTTTAATAAGTTATCCAGGTTGACTGGGGTTGTTTTTTTTATCATTTTTTAATTTATATTTTTTCGATTTCAACGTTAAACATTGGGTTAGTTGGAAATTGAACTTTGTATTTTTTTTTATGAGGTTATCCTGATCTCATGACCTGAGTTGCGGGCTTGGTAAGTTAATTCAGGTTGACTAAGGTAGTTTGTTTTCCTATTTTTTAATTTAATATTTTTCAATTTTATTCTTCAACGTTGGGTTGGCTAGGAATTGATCTTCATAATTTATTTTAATTTTTTTTTCTATATGGTTATCATGGTCTCATAACTTGGGTTGCAAATTTGACGGGTTAACCTGAGTCTATCTAATATGTTAGCCTCAATACTTGAGAAAAAAAATGTCATCAAATATCTCATTGTATCCAAATTTAAGAAAAATATCATCAAATATGCATTATATTTTTTTTATTAGAAAACAAGTTAGCACCACTTGGACATTTTTTACACTAAAAAAAAATTGATTCGACTTAAGGTGCAACACAAACATAATCTAGTTAAATACTAAAAAAAAAGCTAATCTTCCTAGTGAATGCACATGCAAATATTTAACCTTAGCTATTTTTTTTTATTTTATATGTTTTATTTATTTTATTTTAGAGGTTAATTATGGTTTCTATAAACAAATAATTTTTATTTTTATAAATGTATCGTGCAAATATAATTTATTTATATAAAATAAAAAATTAAATACAAATTATAATAATATCTTTGAAACATTATAAGATTAAAAAAATTAAAAATATAAATTGCTATTTTTTTTAGAAAAAAAGTGAACTAAACAATTTTAAAAAAATAATGAGAGAGGATATTAATTAAAATTTTAAAAAATTAATAAGGAAAATTAAAAAAAAATAGAGATAAAGTTTTAATTCAAATTCAAATAAAAATAATCAAAAGTGAAAAAAAAAAAAAAGGTTCAAGCTTGGGTGTTGGCTAGAAATGAAAAAGTCCAAGCCACGCGCTTGGCTGATTAAATTTTCTTGAAGGAGCAGACGTGATTTGCTGCAAATAACATGTCATGGCTGGATATGTGATGGTAAATTAAGGTTTTAGTTTTGGTATTTTAAATATCTATTTTTTAATTTGTTTTTTATTTATAAAACATTTTCAAAACCTCAATAAATCTATTTCTACCTCTAAAACACTCTTTATTATCTCAAAAACACCTTACGAACATCAAAAAACACATTTTCAACTCCAAAATACTTTTTAAATGAATAAAATAAATTATAGAAATTAATTTACTTTTTCCAATATAGTTAAAAGACAATACTATCTCCATTAAACTTTTCTTAAAAAATAAATTTATTAACACTAATCACTATCAATTTTTTTTTATATAGTTGGAATGTGGTCAACATAGCACTCTCCTTTTCTTTTACATTTTCCACTCATTTTTTCTCCTCTCAACATCCAAGAACTAAAGTAAAAAAAATAATAATAAAGTTTAGAAAGAAAATATAAATTAATAAAATAAAAAGATCAAATAAATACATAAATTAAAATTATAAAGCGCAAAGCTAGGTTTTCCACGTCTAAATGGGGTCTTTTTTAAAATAAAAAAATTAGTCATGTTCTTTTAATTTTGTAACTTAAAGTCTCATTTAGCAAAAATCAATTTTAATTCATCCTAGAATATTCCTCGACATTTTATATATACAGTAAATATATAAATATATAAAATTATGCCAATATAACTTAAAATGATAAAATTGTAAAGAACAAAAGTTCGAAACTAAAAAAAAAAAAAAAAGCGTTGTTTATATGAACTGTACAGTCTACAATGCATCTGGGTCCGGGTACAGAATGAACGATACCATTACTTTCCCCCAATTCTCTTACTTTATTAGCAATTCTACCACATCTTGAGCATTTTTTTTTTCATCATTAATTCAATTGTCAGGTACTTTTCAGTTCAGCTTGCCATATATCAAATTGAATTCCATTTGGTGAATCTGGCTATGAGTTGTAGCTGTAATACCTGTAAATTTGGTATTAAAATGCTTTTATGTAATGATGTATTAAAAAGTCTGTCATGTATTCTGGCTTTTGGTGCACATCTCCTAAAAAACTACAAGTACTAAGTTATCGGACGGGCTCTACGTCGGTCCACTTCACTCCTGTCAAGAACAGGCCGCCCAAGAAAGAATTGAAGGATTCACGAAAAAAATCTCGAGATACAGATCGCTGAGAGATCAAGGATTAATTAAAGGCTCGACCACCGAGAGAAGAGAAGATGACCGGAAGTCCAAGAGGGGTGGGTCAATAGGAGAAGCAAGTCATTTTGAAGGATTTCTCAGGTTTACCGGTTTTCAAAGCAAAAATAACCCGACCTGAACCAAGCTGAATTTGGTTTGAACCAGCATTCAGTTCGATCCAGGTTAAATTTTTCAAAAATAACTACCACTCACGAACACCCCTAATATCCACATGACTTCTCTTGAATATTGTGTTAAGCTAGTTTTGTAAGCCTTACAAATTTGTTCATCCAGACTGGCACTCAATTCAAAGTGCTGATAGCTACACACTCACACCTCCCTATTACCGTGCATGTTTTGGAATGTCCTAAACAGAGGCAAATATCGTCTGCAATTTTATATAAAGGAAGTATAATTTGGTAGAAATTTTGCTATTATAAGAATTTGGCCTGGGGTTTAGGAGAACTGCCATAAATAAACTCATAACCAAGGCAAATCAAATGTGTTTACAACCAAATACTCTACCCACAACAAACCAAAGAAGCCTACTTTAGATTAGCCCTAGTAATCAGATATCCTGTCTGAGCCCAGCCAAAAAGTATGTCATTCCTAACATCCTAGTTATTCCAGAAGAAATATTCAATAAAGCAAACAGAATTTGATACGGGGAGCTACTCAGACTCCAGGATGACCAATCAATATAGTCAGTAAGAGATGCTTTGACTAGGACTCTCAAAATTAACCTTCTGGCAATGATATGTTGATATCAGTTACTGAGTTTCTCACATCCTGCATGGAGTGCATGGTGGCCCAGTTCTCTCTTTGGAAGGGTGAGGAATTTTGCTGCTGCCCATGTGGAGTACCCACACTTTCCTCTCGCTCCGCAATAGACACAGGTATCACTGGTGCTGGTGCAAAAGTTGCTGGTATTGAGTCAATCTTCGGTTTCTTTGGTTTCTGGTCTTGATGATTTCCTGCCAGGAAACTGCCTACCACGACCTGATAACAAGATGTTAAAAGCAAGTATTTCAAAACTTGATTCATTTCAACTTCTTTAGGGGAATGCAGTGGAACATCAAAGCCCTTAACCCCTTCTTAGTTACTGCACCTGTTGCGGGTACTGAAGGGGAAAAGCAAAGTGGAGTTTTCCATCTTTCATTTCAAATGAGAGAGAGAGAGAGAGAGCTTACCTGCACAGGACTAGCAGCCACTAGAAGTCCAGCAACACTCCCCCCTACAACACGACCATCAGGGCTTGCCAAAGAGACACTCATCCCACCCGATCTGCTCCTTGTTCCTTGACTCTCAGTAGGCATAAATGATCCAGACAAGGAAAGTATTTCAAAGCGCCCCTGTAAAATATAGAAGAAATTAAAAACTCCATACAGCAACTGAACCTCGTACCCTTCCTAAATATTTTTTTAAAAATGAATTTCCAAATACAATTGCTTTTAAATTCTACTGGGAATAAAAAAGCACAACCAAAAACTTGCATTTCCCATCCCTCTTTGTTGGTAATTAACCCAGGTTGAATCCATGTAGGAATTAGACTGTTGAAGGGTATGCATCATTAGACATTTATGTTTTATGATTTGGAGAGTCGGAATATGCTTCTATAAATATAGGAGCCTGGTCTTATTTCATGTGTAGAGGTTAGAAAAAACAACAAAGCCATGTACGTGGTTTAGAAAGAGTTGTGCTGTGTGGGCTGAGTTACAGCTAATTGGTTTTGTGGGTTTTAAACAAATTAGTGTGCACTGTTAATGAGAGGTCTTTAATCAATAAAGCACTAGTTTGGGTATTTTAATTTCCTACAATCTCCCTTCATATTACTAAAACCAATACTTAGACAAGCCAGATAGATGTCAACACGTATGAAAAGAGTTGGCAACTCTCTGCTATTTCCACAAAATTGACCATCCAGCATCAGCGAATATCCATCAACTGTCAGAGAAACAGTGTCTCAATTTTGACATAATTTAACAGTACTAATGTTCAACTAGGTCAATTCTCCAGTGTAGCAGTAAAAGACAACAACAGAAGTGCATTGATGTTGCAGTTACCCAGAGGAATGGCATTCAAGGCCTGCTTCATCTTGGACATTGTATTATCAGAAAAACCCTATGAACCTTGACTTGATTATTCCAACACAAAAAAAAGCTTTTCACATTACATGGATTATATGAGTTTACAAGTTTCCAGAGAAAATAAGGATACCTGACTATTTGAAACATGTGCTGGTCCGATCCAAGTTACAAAATTCTCAAAATCAAATAAATTCTAAGATTTCCCTACTTGCTAACTTTACCCAGAGAGAAACAAATTTGCAGAAGATCACTTTAAAACTCCAAGACATCCTATACTCTTACAAAATCAAAGCCATGCAAATATAAACTACAAGAAAGCTAAAACAATAACAAAACTGGTTAAATCTTAAATTTAGTAGATGCACTCGTTTTAATTGTAAAGTTAACATGAGTTGTTTAAGAAATAGGATGGAATGAGAGAATGGCAGACCTCATATGTCAAAGTACCCCCAGAAGAATCGGGTTGACGAAGAGTGACATTTGAAATTACTCCATTAGCAGATAGGATGCAAATAGCACGAGGCCCTTGTTGTGAAAATGATATCACCTTCATGGTAACATCCTTGAAAACCATAAAAAGATTACAAGTGAAGTAGACTTTAAAAAACCAAAGAAGATCACGAGTGAAGCTAAACAGAACAGTCATGCAGAAGTTAATTTGCAATTTGTCATTTCACGGGAAAAAAGAAGAAGAGTATTACTGTAACTCAATCCCATCCATAACTAATCAGATGAGTGACCAAAATTAATTTTGGCAAGCATTTCAGAAATGCCAGTGCTGAATACAGACAATCAGTTACCACTCACCAAAACAACTTGCAAAAAAAGGATGATACATAAAATAGAAATGGAATGTACCAAAAACTGGTTCTTGATCCTTTTAAATATCCATCACGATTTCCCTGAATGCTAATATATTCTCCAGTCTTTTTAGATCAGTTAAATTGAAACACCATGTGAAAAATTGGATAGCAGACTTTCAAGTGGAACAAATTACTAAGAAGTATCATCCATCAACAGAAATGAAAAAAATATATATAATTGATAAAGAAAACCAGTGTGTATGCACGAGTCAGAAAGATGATCTGCTTCGAGGGAAATAACTCTGCAATGAAATCTGACAGTCAGGACTTGGGATATAAAAACTTTTGTCGCTATTAGAGGCCATTCATGCTGCATGTTTTCTGAAAATGTGTTCATTTAAGTTCACAAGCCATATAGAAATTTATTAAATAAAAAATTGAAAGTGCAAACAATTTCCATATCAGCATAATCCAAATGTAAGTTAAAATTTGTCTGTCTTCGGTCAAGCATACCTCGCCAGCATTAACAGTGATGACATGAGGCGTAAAATTTGTGCCAACAGAATTAGCAGCCCATTCACCTAAAAAGTAACCATCAAACAACACCAGTGAATTCAAAATAAAGTCAGCAATTTCCCCTGACAAACAATTTAACCTTTTTTTTTTTTCTGAAAGCACATGTTCAATTTTCTTTCATTTACTACTTTAGAGCATAGCATCTCGAAGCACGTTACCCCACTTTTTTAGAAACAAGGGAAAATGAAGGATAGGAGAAACAAGTACAGCAATATATAATGTACAAGTTGGACAAACTAAAGGAAACAGCTTCCGGACAGAACTTAGTACAATTATTAGCAAGCCACACATATTTCTTTTTACATCTTGAACAGTGAAAAACTTCCCATAGTAAAGTCAATCTCATGAAGAGAAGCTTAAGCAACTGACAATATCTCAAATTGATTATCATTGAAGTTGAAGCAAAATGACATTGCACTGAAATTGTTGCCACAAGGTAAGAAATTTCCACAGTTTGATAACTGGATATTGTATTATGGAAAACATTTCTCAATGAGTAGATATACCATATCATAAAGTGAAAATTCATGCGAGTCAATTGTACATACATATGGAAGGACATTATGCATTATAGCTCAGAATTCAAAAGGTACAGGGCTTCAAATCCCCAAGCTACAGGCAAATTAGTGTTCCAACCACCAATTTGCACCTGGAAAGCCTTGGGCTACTTATACAGGGTTATAGTCTGCCATGCAACTTCATCGGTGATAATATTGACAAGTGTCAAATTCTAAGGCATGACTCCAGGAGGGGCATGTTTGACAAGCATTAAACAAGATATTCCATTGCTTTAGAAGTGCGCTAGAAGAGAAGAATCTGTGCCCATATGGAAAAGAGAATTTAAAGCTCAAAAAAATTCAGAAAAAGACAGTTTTCTCAATTGAATAATGGCACCCAAGTAAGGACAGGAACGGAAATAACATTTTGCAAGCTATGTTCTAATGCAGTCACTGTAACTAAAGACATTGCCGAAGAATTCCAAACTTAACTTGCACTGTTTCTGCCATCAGAGCATATTGTTCAATCCTCGTCAAAAAAGCAAGTACTATTCTCACTCTCATGCCAACCCAACAAAAGCCCACCTTATTATTTTCAGAACCAGCACCATATAATTCCAAATATAAACAAAAGCATTTCACAAAACTGTCCCAAGTGAGCTTTCAATGAGTGTTATTAAGGGGTGAGTTCACATTTAGGAATCTTTGGTGTTTGAGGGACCTGTGTTCTTCAAATCAATCAAAACAATAATTCAAAAACCCAAATTGCACAACTAAAAAACAAGTTTGGAGACCAGTTCCACTATAACAAAAGGAAACAATGACTAAGTCATTAATATGAAAAATTAAAATCATTGTTATTCATACCATTCTGATAATAGAACAAACTCATTCCTAAAGAAATGGGCTTGAAAAGGGAAAAACATACCTAAATTCTCCATTCCCAATTTCTTGTACTTCTTTTTCTCATAACTACCAGGCCACACTTTTCCCGGCTTTCCAGCAGAGTAGTCTCCACCAGGTGAGGGGGCCGAAGCAGAGATAGGCATCGGTGATAATGCCCTAGCGACCGCCCCATCCGGTCCATATTTCCTTGGCCTCCCTCTTTTTTTCTTTTCTGTAGTTCCTCCAGTCAATCCAGCACCAACTGGTGGCACCTCTACGGCTGGTGGTGACACTACAAACTGGCCAGGATTTTCAGTCCTAGGAGCCACGTGATAGTTTGATGGAGCTTCTGCTCCTATCACTGTTACCCCTGCACTTAATCCTTCTCTTCCTTCCATGCATAAACTATTCAACAATCACTACAGCTAACAATCCTATTTTCCAGCTTCTGCAACACAGAAATTCATAAAAATTAGAATCAAAATGAAAAGTTAACATACAATAAATTAAAAAAAAAGGATCTCAGTAAAAATAAAAACAGGAAATTTAATTCAACCTAAATATTAGCATTTTAATTCCGAATTATCATACACAGAAAAACCTAGAGATCATAACCTAAAAAAATCATATATAAAAGTAAAAAAGGAAGGGAATTTTAAAAAAGAAACAACAATTTGCTTTAATCTTCAAAGATCAAAACCACGAACTTTCACATAAAAGAAAAGGAACTGTTAAACTCTACTTCTTTAAAAAGATGTTAACTTCAAAAAAAGAAAACAACAAAATGTTAAAAGATCATGACCTGCAACAACAACTTCAGGACGTAGAGAGGATTCTCTTCAGAAACTGTTGCCTCTCTCTGAGTCTTTTTCACATTCGCTTAGCTTCTTCAAACAGTACTGGCACTTTCGAAGTTTCTTTTAGCAAAACACTCAAGAAAAAAAAGGAACAGGGAAAGAAAGAGAAGAAACTGTTTGCTTCCTGGGAAAAAAAAATTTCTCGAGAAAACAATAGTCTTCCCTTGTCGGAAAAATAATCCACTTGCCTTGCCGGTCTGAACAGAAACCAGAAAACGAAAAAAAGGGAGTGGTAAATAAATAAATAAAGTACGAAAGGGAAAAAACGAAAATGAACATTTAAGTAAGAGTAAAGCAACGATTTTAAAAAAATATTAATTATTTTTGCTAAACCCGATAAATACAATTGATTTAAGGGAAATTTCACGTCCGTGAGGGGAATTGAAATTTGAAATTTGAGTTAAATATGGTTAATTTTGTAATTTTATTGATAGAGCATGTGAAATAAGGTAAAAAAGTGGATTGCTTTTTCTAAAACAAAATAAATAAATAAATTATGGGCGTTAACATTTAAAGCTGCAAAAAATATAGGCGTTGGATGACCAACTTTTTTTTTTTTTTTGTTGCCGCTGACCTGCTTTTTGTCTTTTTCGGTGAATGAAAAACCTCATTCTAACCATTGCCACTTGTTGTCATTGAGAATTACAAACTGTGCCACTGCGCTGTAGTCAGCAAATCTAGATTTTTTTTCCCACCATCCAAGTGTTTTATGAACGATTATTTTTTAAATTATTTTTTATTTATAAATATATTGAAATAAGTTTTTTAATTTTTAAAATTTATTTTTAATATCTGTGTATTGAAATAATTTAAAAATATTAAAAAAATTAATTTAAAATAAAAATATTATTTTTTTATAAAATTATTTTTTCTCGTAAAAACAAACCGTAGTTGTTTTTGTAATTGTAATTTTAAACAATTAGGTTAAAAAAAAGCATTTGTTGATATTGATAGTTTGATTAAAATATATGTTTAAGTTAAAATTGATGTTAAATAAAAAATAATTTAAAATTATTTGATTTCATGACTTCAAATTATACAATGAAATGTAATTATTAATACATAATAAATATAGCAAAAACCATAAAGGTCCTAAAAAATATATTAATAATAAATGTAACAATTGCAAAGTTTTTTATTATTATTAATGAGAGTGTTCGGGCCAGTTTGCGTGCACCTCGACTAATTTTACGGGCCCTCAAAATTAACAACCATGTAAGTCTCTAGTGGCTCTAAAATTTATGAAACTCAAAATGGTAATCTCTAATGAGCAAATTTAGAATATAAATAGTTGAGTTACAACAACTCATACAAATATAAATATTATTATTATTATTTATACATGTTTATGAATATAAACTAATTTTATTATTTTATTAAACTAATTATGACCAAGTCTATGGTTTGCAAGACTTTATGAACATAGAATAAAATCGATTAAAATCTCATGATGCTAAAACTGCATAATCATGATGAGCTTTTTTTAATTAAAAATAATCTGTAAAATTTAAAATAATAATATTTAAAAAGTAAATTTATAATTTGAGCAGTTGAAGAACAATCTACATGAATATGAATATAAATATTATTATTATTATTATTATTTATACATGTTTATGAATATAAACTAATTTTATTATTTTATTAAACTAATTATGACCAAGTCTATGGCTTGCAAGACTTTATGAACATAGAATAAAATCGATTAAAATCTCATGATGATGAAAATGCATGATCATGCTGAGATTTTTTTAATTAAAAATAATCTTTTGATTAATCTGCCTTAATTTCCATCCATTTTAAATGTCAAATATTTATCACACTCATGTTTTTCAATCTCACTATTCATGCAATCGTAGCCTCTTATCATGGAAACATATAATCACCGTACCATTCATTTAGTTTACTTTTCATTCTTGCCATTTGACTTTTGTCAACTCATTCCATCCATTTTTCATTAATAAAACATATTACAAACCTTTTCTTTTCATTTAAATACAAAAATCAAAATAAAAGTTAAGTAAAATTAGAAAATAGAAAATAAAAATTCAAAGCTTCTCCTCCCTCTCCCTCTCCACAATCCTCTCCATCATCGTCCTTGTCAATATAATCCATCACAATTAGAAAAATTGAACAAAATCCGGCAAGCAACATGCCCAACCTCTTCATTTGCTCACCTCTACTTCTTCATTCCTCCCCCTCTGCCTCCACACGACACCTTTGTAAACACAGCCACCATAAAGCAACAAGCATACCCAACGACAATTGACACAACAATTAAACTTCTCCCACCAACACCATAATCACACACCCAAACATCAATTAAACCCATACCCAATCACACCACCATCGTCACCGCTACAAGCAATACCAAGTCCCGCCATTTTAATTGTCAAAAACCCAAAACAGATCTCGCTGGAGTTGAACCATATACGGGTTCCAGGCATAAGAGACACAACGAGACTTTTGGAGGTTGGGGTTGAACCATATACTGGTTCCAGTTTGGAGCATGTCGTGGGCACAAAGACTGGAGGCTAGAACAGATCTCCTTGATGCGTGAAAGATTTGGGGGAGATGAGGCTATCTTTATCCATGGAGAAGCTACAATTTTCAGCGGAGCGCAAACCGAGTTTTGAAAGTCATGGACAACCCTAGTTGTAAAATAAATAAATAAATAAATAAATAAAATAAAATAAGAAATACGATATGTTTTTTTAAACGAACATGTTTGAGAGAGAATTATAGACATGAGTAGCGAGCGTGGTGACTGCATCACCTTATTGAAAGGATCAGGCTTATCATGTGATCGAATC
>Ga0325411_1006182_pt1 | contig 13173 bp, 16 predicted proteins | sample PopdelMetagenome_13_FD_206181 | JGI IMG/M metagenome (GOLD analysis project Ga0325411, IMG submission 206181) | Populus deltoides microbial communities from Bellville, Georgia, United States - Xylem-PdIQD-R4 | ecosystem: Host-associated > Plants > Phyllosphere > Stem > Wood/Secondary xylem... | reverse complement strand
ATATATTTTTTAAAATACAGTTTTAAACTAATTCCAAACAAGACCTAGTCTATAAGCAGCAAAAAAAATAGAATAAAATCAACCTGGTTGTTAGTTGGATTTGTTTTCTACACATTACTTGAATTTTTGAATCAAGATTATGATTACTAAACCACTGTAATCCAATTCTGATCTTGACTAGTTCTGTTATTTATTTTTTTTATTTTTTTTTGAGAAACAAAAACTCAACCGTAGCATACAAAAATTTCAAAGACGGTAGGGACCCCATAGATGAAATTTCTTCCAAGACCTGAACTGCAGACGCGTGTAAAAGTATAACATATAAAAGTCAAGATCAAATCCGTTTTCTCAGTCAATCTCCTCTCTCTCTCTTTCACCTGCGATTTCCTTCCCTTTCCACCACTCCTCCCTCTGGAAAAAACTCCCATTTCAAAGTCTCCTCCTCCCTTCTCCTTTTATAATTGAAGTTTTAAAAAAAAACAACTACTCTGGCAAACCGACAACAGCAATGGCCGATACCAGAAGCCGAAACGGCAAAAAGATGCCGATACCGAAATGCCCAATCTGCCAAACAGTTTACAACGATCACTCTCACACGCCTCTGCTTCTCCAGTGCGGCCACTCTTTCTGTCTCAATTGTCTCTCTCGCCTCCTCCTCTCTTCCTCACCTTGCAAACCATCAAAAAAATCCTCACTTACGTGTCCTAAATGCCGCCACGTCTCCCCTCTCGGCAACTCCCTCCTCTTCCTCCCTAAAAACTTCTCTCTCCTCTCTTCCCTCCTTCCCTCCTCCTCCGCCTCCGACTCCGACTCCGACTCCTCCGACGACGAGAGCGATGTCAATCCTCGTCGATTTCATTGTTCTACAACAAGCGGCGTCGGATTGGCTGGGAATTTGTGTAGAGATCATGAATTGAGGATTGTGAAGGGGATTAGTGAGGTGAAGTGGAGCGGTTTGTTGGTGAAGGGGAAGGAGTGTAAGCATAAGGTAGTTGTGAGGAGAGTTAGGGTTGATGACGTGGCCGATGGTAATTGGGTGGAGAAGGAGCTGGATAATTTGAGGAGGAAAGTTATGTGGTGTAGAAATGTGTGTGGATTTTATGGTGTAGTGAAGAGTGGAGAGGATGATTTGTGTGTTGTGATGGAAAAATGTTTTGGTTCTGTTAAGGAACAGATGGAAGGGAATGGCGGCCGCCTCTCTCTCGATCAAATCTTAAGGTCTTGTTCATTAATTTTTTTTTTCAAAGTGAAATTGAATGTGTTTTTAGTTTGATTGTTGTTTGTAATCTTTAATTTAATTTAGTTGGCTATTGGGAGGACATATTTGTGTTTTAAGCTTAGAGAACATGATGTTTGCCTTTCTAATTGCCAATCACTAGTTGGAAATTACTTTCCTCTGTAAGGTTACAGATAGCATCAAGATCTTGTGGATGGCCTGCATTTTATTAGGCTAGAGAGGTGGATTTAATTTTTGCTTTATCAGCCTGAGGTTACCACTTTAACTGCAACATAAAAGGACTGTAAAGGAAAACTAAGCATAAGTTACTATTTTGTTTAAAACATGCTCATATTGGGAGGATATTTCTTGAAATTTTTTGACACCAGGGGGCCTAGTTTCTTGTCTATTCTAAAACTCTAACTTGATTATCTACTGATCTCATCAGGCGTAGAAAATTAGTTTTTGATAAGCGTGTTATGTTTTTTTTTTTTTATGTTATTGTAGGTATGGAGCTGACATTGCACGCGGGGTAATTGAAATTCATGCTGCGGGTATTGTGTGCCTGAACTTAAAGCCGTCCAATTTTCTTCTTGATGCAAGTGGTCATGTGGTGGTTTCTGATTATGGACTTCCGATGATTCTTAAGAAAACTTCTTGCTCAAAGGGTCTGCTTGTGCCTGAGGCTGATCCGTTAAAAACACATTGGTGTATTGATTGTTTGTCGCTAAGTCCATATTATTCAGCTCCAGAGGCATGGGAGCCATTAAAGAAATCTTTGCACTTATTCAGGGATGGTAACATTGGCATATCTGCAAAATCAGATTCCTGGAGTTTTGGTTGTGCTCTTGTCGAAATGTGCACTGGCTTCACTCCGTATGTGAACCAAAACTTTTTGCTTGTATTATTTGATTGATTGGTAACACTTTCTGTCTTACTTGGTTATTTTATTCAGGTGGGCTGGTCTAAGTGCAGAAGAGATCTACCATGCTGTTGTTAAGGAAGGAAGATCACCTCCACAATATGAAAAAGTTGTAGGTCATGGGATTCCTACAGAACTATGGAAGATGATTGGCGAGTGCCTACAATTTAAGGCATCGAACAGACCCACATTTCATGCAATGCTCGCCATATTTCTGCGTCATTTGCAAGGAATACCTCGAAGTCCTGCAATTCCTAATACGTAAGAATTTCCTCTTTGTTTTGATATATAGTTAATGTTGGTCATTGGATGATCACACTCATTCAGATTTGGATTTTACTGTCTGGAGAGATTATAGGCAATAACCTTTTAATTAGAAGACACAGCCAATCATGGCTATGCATGGAATACCGACTCTTCAGAACAGTAGATGGTGTGGCAATACAGTGGTACCATTTGGCTGATTTTATGATTTTTGGCTCTGATGGTGGTGGTTGGCACCTGACTGTCCTTATTGTGCCAAGAGATTTTGTAAGTGGTAAAATGGAGGTTGATCAGTGGTATAAGGGTCATCAGTTTGTGCAACAAGAGAAAGACAATGGTGCAACAGCGGGAGAGGACGGTGAGAGTTTTATTGTAAACAAGAAAACTGTTGGGAGAATCAGCTGCAAACTATCCTTCAAGTGGGAATAGATTCATATTGAGTACAGCAAAGACTGTCAGTGCAGTAAAATACTCTGCTAATGAAACATCAAGCTGGATGTCAAATGATAAGGATGGAACTGCGTAGCTACTTGTATTGTTTGACAAGGAATAAGCTAGATACCTGTTTTTATGAGCATTTTCCATTTCTCTACCCAGTTGGCTATGATATAACTGCTATTTTTTGTCTTCTAGATTGAGCTGTAAACTTTGTCTGATATTTGAACCATGTCTTTTTTTTCCCTTTCACCTGTCAAATCTAGAGAACCTGCAAACTGTTCCAGAATTGATATGCTGGAACAATCTCCGACATCCGTCCTGGACATTTTCCCAGTCAAAAGCAACCATCTGCATCAACTTTTATCTGACGGGGACGTGGATGGTGTCAGGTCTGTTTTAACAGAAACTCAGTTTGTTGTGTGAACATGTTAATAGAAATCCTCCAGGTTTGTTTCTTAGCCCTCACTGTTTTTGCAGAGATCTTCTTGCCAAGTCTGCATCGGGTAACGATGGCAACTCAGTTATTTCTCTGCTTGAAGCACATAATGCTGATGGTCAAACTGCATTGCACTTGGCTTGTAGACGGGGTTGCCTTAAACTTGTTGGTGCCATTTTGGAGTACAGCGATGTCGATGTGGATATTCATGACAAAGATGGTAATCCACCAATAGTGTTTGCTTTAGCAGCTGGATCCCCAGAGTGTGTAAGATCTCTTATCAGAAGATCAGATTATGCAACTTGTAGGATGAGCGAAAGCATTGGCCGGTCAGTAGCTCATGTCTGTGCATATTATGGGCAACCAGACTGCATGTTGGTAAGCTCCCTAACTGTATGTTTTATAGGAAAGACATGGTCCTTTATTTTCTTCATTTTAGATCATCTCGAACAATTTTTACAGGAATTACTTTTGGCTGGTGCTGATGCCAATGCAGTGGATGATGATGGTGAATCTGTACTGCATGTAGCCATCACCAACAAACATACAGAATGTGCTATTGTCATATTGGAAAATAGTGGATGCAGATCAATGAGTTTTCTGAACTCAAAAAATATGACGTGAGAGTTAATTCCAGTTTGCATATCATTAATGGTTGATATTTTCTTGTTGATGTGAAAAAAAAAAGATTTTTTTTGGTTTTTGATGCAATTTAAGGTTTTTTTATTATCTGAGATGAAGTATCTCACTGAGGTAGATTTTCATAGCATATTTAGATTTTTATTGAGGGAATTTTATGATTGATTCTCTCTAGATATTCTATACTTAACTAGCTTATTTATGAAACTGGCATATGGGTCCACCCACTGGCTTTCCAACCTGTTTTGGTTAGGAGTTAAAATTGTTTGGAGTAGCCATTGCACCTTCATTTTTGTCACAATTTTTTTTTGCACCTCGGCTTCTCTTAATTTCATTTGTCTGGATAAAAGGATTATGCTTTTCTATTCATCATCACTTACTGGATTATAATGTAGTTTGATTCATAATTATCATGTTTGCAGTATTCCGGAGGTATATTTTTTAAGGTTAATGAATGTTAATATTTTTTAATAAAAGCCTTCTTGATGTCTGTTCAATTGAGATCTTCAAATCTTGCTGAAGCTCTGCTATTTTATTTTATTTTATTTTTCTTTCCCTTGAATAAATCTACAGTTCCAGATCGTTCCTGGTTATTTGTTGATCTTACAGGCATGAATGTTAGACTACTGGAAGAATCAAATATGTATTTTCATGTCTTTTTTTAATTTGCATTGTTTTGTCCCCCCAGTGCATCCAACTTAAGAGTTATTGTAAATTTATATCAGTGAAGAATGTGGGCATGAATAACACCTTTGAGAATATTTTTGAAAGGAAGCTTGTGGCTACATTTTTGTTTTTTAAGATTGACATGGAGAATAGAAAAGAGATTCCTGTAGCTGTCCCAACTAGTTGGGATGAAGATTTGGTTGGATTGAGTTACAGACTACATTTTAGTAGCAATACTTGCGGCAATTAAGTCATGAAATGCTATCTGTTTCTGTAAAATTGTTATCCAAAGCACTTGGAGAGCCATAAACATACAAACAAGGAGAAAAAAAATCAAGGACTGGAATCTCTCATCCATTTGGAGTACAAGGTTGGTTGAGCATGGTTAGTACATTGACACTAATTGGGTGAGGTGTATGATTGTGGGTTCTGTTTGGTCATGGCAGGTTTTGCTTGATTATGAGCTAAATGCTTGGAGTTACTGTTGCTTTTGTAATACACGGGATTGATTGCTTTTGGTGAATATTTTAATTTTTTCAGTAAGAGTAGCACAAAATAATCCAATGGTGAAGAATCTATTATCAACTCTTTGAAGGGTTTTTGGGTTAAAAATATATCCTTTTGGCCTGTTCAATTTTTTTGATAAAAAAGGAAGTTTTCAAATGTCATAAACTGCTTATCATTTGAAGGTCAATTACTGAAACCTGGAATATGTTTCTGATGTTTGTGTGTGTCTGTGCATTCATTTAGATATTATCTGTAGAAATGCGTGTTGTATGACAATTTGTCTATTCAAATGTTACCATTTTCTTTCTATGATGTGCTGATCCCACTCTGAGCTGCTTTTTATTACACTTCTGCTATCACAGACCCCTGCATTTGTGCATAGAAGCTCTAAATGTGACTGTTGTCAAGAGGTGGCTAGAAGTTGCATCAGAAGAAGAAATCGCTGGAGCCATTGACCTGCCCAGTTCAGTTGGAACTGCATTATGTATGGCAGCTGCTTTAAGAAAAGATCACGAGACAGGTATTTCATTATTTAATTCTAATCTGTTGAACTTTATGTGGATTCTACCCCGTACATATCTTTTCTCATCTTGCTTATAGGAAATTTTGTCTTTTCCATTCGGTTTTTGTGTTCTATTTTTTTTTGCCAATCAAGTGGAATGATTCTTATTACAGTTTCTGACATGTATTTGTAAATCTTCATCAACCCAGGGAAATGGTCTTTTGCTTTTAAAGCTGCTCCTTGTGCCATTTTTGTTGGATAAGTAATGTTCCAATATTTGTTTAATTGGCATTTCAGTATTATAGAAGAGTTTCCATCAACTGTTTTAGTTTTATAAATTTTATGATCTTATAGTAGTTATTTTTATGTTATTTAGCAACTGTTTCTATTTGATACTTATTAGTTAGTATTAATTAGGAGTTTCATCTTGTGTAATGTTTCGTTTAAGCTTCCGATTTTTTACTAGACCTTGGTGTGCCTGTATATACTCATGTGTTCTGTATTTTTGCCATGTGTGCTTTCATCTATAAATCTTGGTTTAAAGCTCTCAATTTAGTACATATAACTAAATTTCTATCTATTTGGTATTCATTTATGTGGACAAACAGCAGAAGATTTCTCCAAACCCATGTCCTCATTCCCAAGAAGTAACAAATATAGATACATGTTTTGTTTTACCTCAGCTAATATTCAGTTTCAAATTGTAGAGGGCAGAGAGCTGGTGAGATTACTTCTTGCTGCTGGAGCAAACCCTGCTGCCCAAGATGCTGAAAATCATCAAACAGCTTTGCATACAGCTTCGGCAGCAAATGATGTTGAGTTGGTGAAGGTAATTCAATGGGGTTTTCCACTTTAAATTAACTTATTACTTCTACAGTGACTTGCCATTTTTTACTTCTCGCAATGTATATGTACAGTAAAAAAAGTTGAAACATAATTTTTTTGTTAGGAATCTTTTCAGTTTATAACTTATGATGAATGTACATTTGGAAAAGGAAACCAAAAGATGGTAAATGACAATAGTGGCTTCTTCCTAAAAAATTAAGCAAAAAGGATTTAGAAACTCATTTTGGAGTTTGGACATATCAAGTATTTAATTTTATAAAGCTGTTATGAATGTCCAGTCCCAGATCAGACATGATCTTTAACTTCTAATGAAAAGTTTACTTTTTGTTTCCAAGTAGATCATTCTTGATGCTGGAGTGAATGCTAACCTACGAAATGTGCATGGTACAATACCTCTTCATTTAGCATTGGCTAAAGGTGCAAAGCCTTGCGTCGAATTGCTCTTGGCTGCTGGTGCAGATTGTAATTTGCAGGTTTGTGATGTTTCCTTTTCTTTTGAATTCTCTTGTCACTGTGATGTTGTGGTTATTAAATAAGTCTGGTATCTCCTAATGTGTTTGATAATGTAGATTTATGTCAATCTAGAAATCTAAAGCAATAACAGAAGTAGAGCATTCACTGATAATTATGTGTGTCTGGTCAGTTAATAGTACTCCATGTAATTAACAGATTGTTACTGTGCTAATCCAACCTTAAACTTCACAACCTCTAGCAGAGCCCTTCATTAATGAAAAGTTATAAAGAAGTGATTCAAAGATCCACACTTATCATCAATTAGATGCCATTAAGATTCATGTGTTGAGAAAATTGATTTGGATGAACGTTAGTACTTAGCTCTTCATGGTTAGCATGTCTTTATGATATGTTTTAAGTCTTTCAGAAGAACTCTTTTGTAAACAGTTTCCTTTTCTTTCCTTTGCTCTAAACAGGGTTTTTTTTTTTTTTTCTATTGGGGGTATTGTGGCTTTGGGGAAGGGAAGGTAGGAAGGAACATGCAAACAGCATTGATGAAAATGTAAAATCAATGTACTTATGGTTGATCAAGGCAAAGGATAACAAACGCGGCCAAAAGCTAGTTAGATTGACTGTACAGCCAGAAAAGAGAACAAAAATCATTATAAAATTCTCTAAATATTGATTCATAATTTTTTTATTGTGGTAGCAGCCCTTAATTACTATGAAAAAAACCCTAAATGAAATGAAATTCTAACCCTTAAAACTAAATAAATCTTAACCGTCCAAACAAGTGTAATAAATAACCCATAAATAACCTAGTTAAGGGAAAAAACTAATTGTATGATGCTGCTACAGCAACATCTACAGTACACTAGAGTATCGTGCTATAATACTACTTCCTAGGATTTGCTCCTACATCAACTTGTTGAGTTGAACATTAACTTAAAAGGAGCCTAACCTTGTTGGAGAAAAGGTCACAAAAATGTTCATCTATTTGGAAATTGGGTTGTACACATAGTTAGAATTTGATTTACTAACTATTCAAATTATTTTTTGATATTAAATAGAATTACATTGACTTAATATATAATAAAAAAAAAAATTACCTGTATGAGCATTTTATTTGTTTTACATTTATAAATGATATAAGAATTGATATGGAACTTTTTTATGATTCTTAAATTTGCAAATTTAGTCCAGTATTTGATTTGCAATTGGGATTTTTATTCACAGATAGTCTTGATTTGGAAACTTTTCTTTTATGTGTATATAGGTGATTTGTTGAATGAGATCTACTATTCATTTTTGTGCTTCTAATGTTTTCTCTAGGAACCTTATTGATGCCCATGGATCATTTATATCTTGGTTCTAATGAGAGTTTGACGAATTTGATACATTAAGTAGTATAATTTTGCTTGGATAACAAAAAGGTGGATTGACGTTTTAGTCCATAGGATAAATCTTCCGCATTATTCCACTTTCATTTGTGTAAAAAACTCTGCCCTTTTATTTTCAAATATCGATCATTGCAATTTGTTCACATGATCATAAACTGAAGCAACTTCTTTGTAATTATAACCAGGATGAGGATGGTGACAATGCCTTCCATATAGCTGCTGCGGCTGCAAGGTTGATACGTGAGAACCTTGACTGTATCATCCTTATGCTGCAGTGCCCAAATGCAAGCATTAAAATTAGAAACAACAGGTGAGTGAAGCGTAATGTGGTTGCTTATCATTCTTTTTCTGTCAGGGTAAAACTGGAGATTCTGTTTTCTCAGTTAATTCTTAACTAATGTTTCTGATCTAAGCTCATACAGAGTTTTCTCATGTTACCAATAGTAACATGGAGCATACTTTGACTGAATGAATATGCATGTTGTTGTGTCTTTCTGTGATCATGCACTTGTCTTGTGGGAAACAGTGGTAAGACGTTGTGTGACCTCCTGGAGAGCCTGCCTCGAGAATGGATTTCAGAAGAGCTTTTGGAAGCACTAGCTAATAAGGGAGTTTCTTTATACCCAACAGTGTGAGTGCAATTTTTTGGGGGAATTATTTGCCAATTCTAAACTATTACTGATGCTTAATCCAGTATGATAATCTTCAGCTTGTCATTTCGACTGTAGGTTTGAAGTTGGAGATTGGGTAAAATTCAAGAGGGGCATGAAGAATCCAACATATGGGTGGCAAGGTGCAACGTGTGGCAGTGTTGGTTTTGTACAGAGTATTCCAGAGAATGGCAGTCTTACTGTATCATTTTGCACAGGAGTTGCACATGTCTTGGCAAATGAAGTTGTAAAAGTGATTCCTTTTGACAGTGGCCAACTTGTGCAACTTAAACCTGATGTTATAGAGCCCAGGTACAATCATGGTTGCTGTAGCAAATATTAGAGTGATGATGTGCTTGATTGTTAATTATCTTCCTTAGTAGATGTTCAATTTACTCATCATCATCCACTAGCCTCTGAACTCTTGATGTAAGGGGATGTGCATTAAGCTACAAGGGTGGCTGGTTAGTAGTGGATATTCAAGGACTCAATTCTTGCTGAACCTTTTTAAACTTAACCTTTAGACTACAAGGGTGGCTGGTTAGTGGTGGATATTCAAGGGCTCAATTCTTGCTGAACCTTTTTAAACTTCACCTCTAGACTTGCGTAAGAAACTGAACCTGGATAAAAAGTAAACGAGGAAAGTCATGGGATGATTTGTTGTATTGTTTATATTTAATAAAAGAGGAAATTATAGATTTATTTTATGTAACCATTGAGAATTGTGACAATGGTTAGCTAATGGAACCTTGACAAAAATCGAAATACAGCTTATGTACAAGTTTATTTTTTGGGTTTTTTCCATGCTTTGAACCAACATTTTGATGATCATTATAAGAATCTCTGACATTAATCATTAGAATGTTATGAAAGCTTGAAGATGTTGATTCTTCTGTTTTCAGATATGCGTTGCATGAACAATTACGTCACAGTCAGGGAACTGTTCTGTGCATTGAGGATGAGGGGTTTATACGTATTGGTTTTCACGGTGCCTCTAAGGGGTGGCAAGCTGATCCTGCAGATTTTCAAAGATTTGAAGAATTCAAGGTTGGTGATTGGGTTTGTGTTCGCAAAACACCTGAGGCTGTAAAGTCCGATTTTGGAATTGTGACTGCTGGAAGCATAGGGATCGTGCATGGTATCAGATCCGATAGTAGTTTGTTGATAGAGTTCAGTTGTGTACCTGCTCCATGCATATTTGAACCAGAGGAGGTTGAACCAGTTGTGCCTTTTAAGGTAGTGGGAATGTTTTTGTTTTTTATTGCCACGTTTTCTTAAAGAACAGTAATATATCTTCCTACTCCAGCCCCCTCCCCTACATCATGCTATTCACTAAGCATCTCTACAGTTTTTTTTGTTTTTAATTCTGTTTTATTTTACAGATAGGTGAGCTAGTATGTGTGAAACGATCTATTGCAGAGCCCAGCTTTGCTTGGGGTGGTGAGACACATCATAGTGTTGGAAGAATATTTGACATAAAGAGTAATGGTCTTCTGATAATCGAAATACAAAATCGGTCCATACCATGGACGGCTAATCCTTCAGATATGGAAAAGGTGGAGGACTTCAAGGTAATATTTTGTGGCTTTTTTTTAACTCATTTGACTACTGATTGGATTATGCTGTGAGTAGTTGGCATTTATTATCTCATCTTACATGATCAGGTTGGTGACTGGGTTAGAGTAAAAGCTTCGGTACCCTCTCCAAAGTATGGGTGGGATGATGTCACCAGGACTAGCATTGGTATTGTCCATAACTTAGAGGATGATGGTGACATGGGTGTTGCTTTCTCCTTTAGAAGCAGGCCCTTTCTATGTTCAATGACAGACATGGAGAAGGTGTCACCTTTCAAAGTGGGACAAGAGATCCGTGTCATGCCGTCTATCACTCAGCCATTGCTTGGATGGTCAAATGAAAGTCCAGCTACTTTTGGGACTGTTGCGATGATTGACATGGATGGAACCCTCAATGTGAGCATGCTTATATTTTGCATTACATTACGATCCTTGTTTGTGTTCTTGCATGTATGTGTCTAGTAGTAGCGTGATTCCTATTACCATCACTTTGATCATGTTTTTGAGTTTGAGTCCCCCACAGTGCATTTACTGCCTTGCTGGCTGTAACTTCATAGGTGCAGTATATGCATCTGAATCAATGACATGGGCCATTAATTATAACGTAGCATGCGTTCCACAATTTAAGTTGGCTGGGTTGACCGTCCTCTTTTTTCTTGTGTGCAAGAATTGTGTATATCTGCATTTTGACCTTCAGAACTTTTTAACTGTTTTAATAAAGTCTTACTCCCAATTATTTGTGAAGGTGAGAGTGGCTCGTAGAGCAAGCTTATGGAAAGTTGCTCCAGGTGATGCTGAAAGGCTCTCAGGACTCGCTGTTGGTGACTGGGTTAGGGTGAAGCAATGTCTGGGGTCTAGACCAAGTTATGAGTGGAACAGTTTTAGGAAGGAGAATATCGCTGTAGTGCACAGTATACAGGATTCTTTTCATCTAGATTTGGTTTGTTGTTTTCGTAAAGGAAAGTTGCCTGCTCACTGCACAGAGGTGGAAAAGGTTTCACACATAAAAATAGGGCAGCATGTTCGATTTCGTACTGGACTGGTTGAACCTAGGTGGGGATGGAGAGGCGCATGCCACAATTCAAGAGGTGTTGTAACTGCTGTAAATATTGATGGAGAAATAAGAGTTTCGTTCTCTGGGTTGCACAATTTGTGGCGAGGAGATCCCGCGGATTTTGAGATAGATCAAATGTTTGAGGTGGGAGAATGGGTAAAAATAAAAGACAGTGCCACCGGGTGGAAAAGTTTGGGGCCTGGAAGCCTTGGAGTTGTACAAGGAGTGAGGCATCAAGATGATGGTTGGGATGGTACTTTCCTTGTTGGGTTCTGTGGTGAACCTGAATTATGGGCAGGACCAGCATGTCAGCTTGAAACTGTGGATAAACTTGCAGTAGGCCAAAAGGTGAAGGTGAAGCCCCACGTAAAGCAGCCACGATTTGGTTGGTCAGGCCATACACATGAGAGCATTGGTTCTATATCAGCGATAGATCTAGATGGAAAACTGAGGATATTTACACCAGCTGGCTCCAAGGTTTGGATGCTTGATCCATCAGAAGTTGACGTGGTGGAGGAAGAGATAATAAAAATTGGAGATTGGGTAAGAGTCAAATCATCTATAGCTACCCCAGTATACCAATGGGGAGAGGTAACTCGTGATAGCATTGGAGTGGTGCACAAGATGGAGGAAGGAGAGCTTTTGGTGGCATTTTGCTTCCTGGATCAGCTTTGGGTTTGCAAAGAATGGGAAATGGAAAAGGTAAGGGTATTTAAGGTAGGTGACAGTGTGAGATTTAGGGAACGACTGGTGAAGCCCAGGTGGGGATGGGGAATGGAAACCTGTGCTAGCAAGGGCCAAGTAGTTGGGGTGGATGCTAATGGAAAGCTACGAATTAAATTCAAATGGAGAGAAGGACGACCTTGGATTGGAGACCCAGCAGATATAATTCTTGATGAGAGCTCTTAGTCTTGCTTGATAGCAACTTTAGTCTGTATTGAATCTGGATGTGATAAAAGCTAAAGCGAGAGAGCCAGGAGTGTAAGAAAGTGCAGTGATCACTGCAAGAAATGGCATATCAGTGCAAAATGTTCCACCAAACAGGACGGACAGCAAGGCTGTTTGATATATTATTCATCTCATAATTAAAGATACTGGTGAAGGAATGGCGTGAAGATCATGTGCAGGTTAGGTGGAGCTCATTTCTTCTTCATAATATTTTCTTTCGAGGCCTTGCAGATATTGTCATTTTGTCCAAGTGATTCAGTCATGATTTGCGTGAAAGAGTATCGCACATATTCCAAATTTGTGGGGGGTAGAGAAGGGCTTATGACTTGTGTTAGCCATGACATGCAGCAGATGGGTCCATCTCTGCATTTAATGTACATCATGCTAGTTTGTAAAAAAAATACGAGTTTGTAGCATATAAGCTAGGAAAAGCAGCTGGGAGATGCGCACTCTTTTTTGTAGGAAATCTGGTTGATTGTTCTAGTTTCTGTGCTATTATTAGATATAATATGTCCGTAATTTTTGTTTATGATGCAGCCTCTCAAGTTATCTAGTTGAAATCGATTGAAATATCAGTTGCTCGAGTCCCCGATATTTTCACTTTGCTTCCGAAATAAGGGCGCTGTTGACGTGGTTACTTGGTCTTTGTTTTGGGTTC
>Ga0325411_1006181_pt1 | contig 13176 bp, 17 predicted proteins | sample PopdelMetagenome_13_FD_206181 | JGI IMG/M metagenome (GOLD analysis project Ga0325411, IMG submission 206181) | Populus deltoides microbial communities from Bellville, Georgia, United States - Xylem-PdIQD-R4 | ecosystem: Host-associated > Plants > Phyllosphere > Stem > Wood/Secondary xylem... | reverse complement strand
TCAAAAAAAAATTCAAATTAATATTTTTAATATTTTTAAATTATCTTGATGTTTTATATTAAAAATAAATTATAAAAAATATTATTTTAATTTATTTCTAATTAAAAAACATTTATTATTATTGTTTTTTTCAATTTATGTTATGCTTAAATAAAGGATGCCATTAGATCTCCCGTGTCATGCTCGATATCCCGTGCCCCATATTTCAAGTGTAATTAAGGATAACTCTAGCTCTGATACCAGGACCAGGAGCAGCTTCTCATTAGCCTTTCTTTTTTACTTGATTAAAGAGAAAATTCCCAAGGAGAAGAAAAGGAAAAGAGTGACGTGAATTTGCTTTATTGACAAGTTTCTGGTAGGCAAAACACCATTTAAATAGAATCAAAAGGATGAGAAAACTCATTTTCAGGGCACTTGTACAAATACAATCCACTGCCTCCCTAACAATAATGAATTACAACGCGGATCTACCTAATTACTTTCTACCTCTTCTTTCTGCTATGTATTGCCCTATATATGTAGAGAGGAATGGAGAGGGGCAATTCACTTTCTTACTTCCCCTATTATACATAAATTTCTGGTTGCCAGTCAAGCTGCATGACAAAAAAAACTTTAATGCAGCTCAATATATGACTATCGCAAGCGCATCAGCAATCCCTTGAATATCAACGTGCTTCAGTCACTGTACTCATCTGAATCTGCATAGTCTAGGCCTTCATCATTCTGCACCTGATTGGCTTCTCGGTCTGACCCGTCACTCATTTCTATGTCCCCCTCTGAATCATCATCTCCCATTGCTGCAATGCCATTAGATGCATCTCCATCATCATCACTCACTTCCATTGAATTCCTGTTCCACCCATTGGAAGTGCCATTGAAACCTGGCTCCCAATTTCCTTGCTCATATACCTCTTCTTCAACATCATCGTCAGATTCTGCTTCTTCCATACTGTTGCTATTATCATCACCCACCACATTCAGACTGCCCTTTTTAGCACTCCAATCCTCATCATCCAGGTTTCTGAATGACTTGACATAGCTGTTGCGGGCAGCTGTTTTTTTAGACAGGTAGCTCGCGGGGGCAGCAACCGTGTTGGTCATCCGACCAAGCAATGGCTCCTTGGCAACCGTCTTTTCCACTCTCCTCATCCGACCAAGCAATGGCTCCTTGGCAACCATCTTTTCCACTCTCCTCTTCCTAACTGTCCGACGGCCCCGACTGGATGCTTGCAAATTTGTTTTTCTGCCCTGTTGCCTTGGACCTTGATTCAAATTCTGAATTCCCCTAGAAGAACTCTGCCTGCCTGTATCAGATTTTAAACCAGGTACTCTTCTCTGCCACTTCGTAGCAAGTCCTTGATCACGCCCCCCTCGTCCACGTTTATAATTGCTACGCTTACCACGTAGATCAACAATCTCTTCTTTATTGTGCTCTTCTAGCTTTACATCTTTTATTTCGACCTCTTCATTCTTAAAGTCAGAATATCTTGATGGAAGTTTCTGCATGAGAAAAATCAGGTGCATAATCATAATCAAAATCAAAATCAAAACATCTTTCCTATCAGTGATCACCTGAAATTTTCTAAAGTGCCACCGGCAGATTCTCTCCTCTTTTTTAACTAAATGTGTGGCCCCAACTTGCCCATAAAAGGCAATCATTCCAAGCATGGGCTTGAAACTACTCTTCCCCCAACCAAGTATGGGTATACACAGCCTCAGAACATGTGGGATTATAACTTCCCTTTAAAACACTCGAACGACCAACCCTTTTAGGCTTTTTGCAAGAGTTTGCACTCGATTTAAACTTGGAATAAAAAAAGAAGGAAAGAAAGAAAGTGATGCCAACCCACCTCCCCCTCTCCCTCCTTCCCTCTCAAACACACGCACGTGAGCGCGCGCGCGCGCACATAGACAATTGCAGTAAATGAAACAGAAAAGGATCAAAAGAGGAGGGAAAAACTAACTTACCATATATACTTTGACTGACTTGTCTGTAGAGGGTTCAGGTTTCTCATTCTTCACATAAATAATAGATGCATCTAGCTCGAAAAGCCTCAGGGCCACAGCTGCACTGGTTTTTGGCATCCATGGAAGTAGAGAAACTGATCCCAGACTAGCAGAATCACGTGCTGCACTTCCTGATGATGCAGAGGGGCCCAATAATTCCTTAGTCGTCTCAAAATTTGATGACAATCTCTCTCTTTTTATGGCACTCTCGAACACAGTCAATCTCTGCGATATGAACTGTAAAATAAGCAAAAACATCCCACCATACACACAAGACAGAAACATGACACTAAGTACGTAAAATGCTTGTTGTGCTACTGGCTTGGTACAAATCATAACAGGCTACTAAGCTTGGTAAAAATCATAAGATGGGCACATCCACAGGCACACTTGTCCACGTAAGAGCACATTAGCACAAAGCAAATTTTAATCCATGCAGATATATTGAAATCCATGGTCTTTTATAGCCTCCCGGGACAGAACTTCAGCAAAATGATAACAGGGCAACAGCCTTTTTGGGTCTATTATACCAGGTCATGACTTTATTATCGCAAAATGTGATTGTGTACTGCATTAAGGAGCAATGAATGCATGAAAATAATGCAGCAATGGAAACGGGAGAAAATCAATATACATGATTCTTCTATTTATCAAAACCAGGTTCAGATTATATGCTGAGGTAGTAACGAACAGTGGAACATACCTCCACAGATGAAGCCTGCATACCCATGAAATATTTGAAAAAAACAAAACAGTGTTGGAATAACAGTATGTTTTCTCTGAGAAAATGAATGAAAAAATGCTTCCCCCACCCCATCATTAACAGAATAAAACAACAATAATAGAAGCAACAAAACAAATCTAAGATCATCACTATTTAAAATAAATTGATTTGGCATTACATATTTATGCCAGAAATGGAACAGGAAAAACACAGATTTAGCATAGGTGTGTGTGTGCGCGCGCGCGCGCAAGTAAAATTTTAGCAATGTGTAAGATGTCGAGAACCTGTAAGAGCTCCTCAGTTGATGATGACATTATCAACTTCACACCCCAGTCCTTCCTGCAGATTTCCATCCAAAATGACTCAAGAGCTTCCTGTGGAACAGATACCTGCCAACTCAAAAGTGAAAATATATGGGTCAACATGATTAGAAGTTATCAATGCTTAGAACCCAGAATCTTAAGAAAATATTTTCCTCGTATTTTTTTAATTGATAGAGAGAATTGGGAAATCAAAATTAAACTGTAATATGAAAATGTAATTCCAACCTCTATGGAACCTAATAGCGCTGTCAGCAACCTGATTCCCAGCGGTAAACAAGAATCAAAAGCTCGTGCATTTCCAGGATCAAACCTTTTCTCTTTGCATTGAATCTCATGTTCAGCAAAATCAAAATTCTTGTTATCAACTTTAAATGTTTGGTGGCAAGAAAGACAGTGGGTGTCTTCAGAGAGATAAGAGCTGAAACACAGGTTACAGGTATCCAATAACTGCTCACATCTTTTCTTCCCAAATTTCATGGCACGTAATGTTGAGGAATTGAAGCAGTCTTTCCACATCCAGTTCTGAAAATCCAGGTACCTTTTCAAAGCACCCTTCTTCTCTGCTGAATTTCTCCCAAGCTCAATTCTAAACAATGAGAAAGTATCGAAAGTATCTGAGCTGGAAACACAAAACATACTGCTAGGGTCATCGATGTCAGCTGGGCAATTACCGCTGTCTGTTTCAGCTTTTTTGTTTTCATGTGTTGTTCCACTTTGGCACACAATGTTTGGAGACCACAAGTTCCTTCGTCCATTTTCTTTGAAAGAAGACTCGATCTTTTGCAACATTATACGCAAATGAGATTCCCTAACCCCACGAGTATCCAGAGATGACAAAAGAGTATCAAAGGCCTGAACAGAAATAGTGTTGAATATGGTGTCAGTGAATGCTGCAAGGCATCAACCAAAGAACAAAAAACAACCATATGACCCAAGGAGGTTTGTACTCTCATGCAATCAATCATGAGAGATAAAGAGAGCCTGGTTTTTCATCAGTATAGAGATGATTTTTCAGCTCTAGCAAACAAGGAAAAAGTGGAGTATTTCTTGCTTTTAATGCCAGGACAGCCTCTAAGGAAACAGCCAACAGAAAGGTAAGAGATAAGAAAACATGTGCTTCCACTACACGAGGTGATTATATATTATCTCTAAGATTACAACTATATGCTTCCCCTGGAATGGTGGAAAAGCACTAATTATCCCCAAGATGATTTAATAATGTCCCATCATTGTGAAGCCACATTAAACTAAAACACACCATCATCATGTCCAAACCACCCTGCCCCCTCCCAATAGGTAAAATCATTATAGTTGCCATTATTCAGATTATGTCTGCAACTAATATATCCATGGTCGTTGTGGATAATTGGTGTTATTCTTCGACTAAAGAACCTTATTTTAACTATAGCTTTAAGAGTCAAAACAAATATTAATATTTTTTTGCCATGGGTTCTTAGATATTTTTCAACAGAGATTGCAATCAAGATATAAATGCATAAACCACAACGAGAGAAATTACCTCTTCTGAATCAATAACTCTCCAATTGCCGTCATGCAGTTCTACAAAGATCCTACCAGAACAAGGATCATTTCTAGAAGCAGATGCCACAAACTGCCAGTATCTATTACGTCTGCGATCTTGGCCAAGAGGCAAGGACCTGTAAATATACATCTCTTCCGCTAAGTGGGTAACATAAGCTTTCAATTGTGAACGTGACCTTTTTGAAGCATATCCATGCTGCTGCACTGAAATGTTATCTGGATTCATGGAAAGATCTTGAACAACTAAGGCTTTTTCAGAAAGAACACTGCTTAAGTGATTCTCTACATTTTCTTCCAAAGATTTCTGATCCTCAGCATTACTTGGAGATGCTTCCTTATTTTTGCTATCAACAAGAACCAAGGGGCTTTGGCTGCCTTCCACAGCAGAACTAGCGACTTGTGTTTCAACTCTGCCCCCAGTTAAAGATGGAAAATCTAATTTACTGATGAACTCTTCTTTCAACCGACTTCTATCTAACTGCGCCTCAGCCCACATTTGTTTTTTAAGAGCATTTGCAGCTTCCAAACGATCCTGTAAAACTTGCTATTAGTTACAAGGAGAAAAACTAACAGCTTCCTGGGTTGAGAGTGTGATTTAACATTTAACAAAATGAAAAGGAGCTTTTACCTCAAGAACAGAACGAATGGAATTCCCTTCGTTCGCAATACCAACTAATACAACAAGAGCATTAAGACGCTCTTCGACACTGAGATGAGAATATTCCCCTTCTGTGAGTCCCTGAATCCATGATTCACCTGACTTGCTTTCATCGATTTCAATATTTTGTCCATCTCCATTATTAGTACCCTCATCTTTATGAGTAACACACTGCTCGATGATAATGGGAGTCATCACATCCTTTGGACCATTCAGAGAGAGAGTTGAAAGACCTTTCTCAGACTCATTTTGTACAGTTAATGAAATATCATTACCGACTTTATATTTTCCACTCACTGACAAAGTATTTAATTTACTAGAAGGGACAGTGCTTTTGTTAGCACTCAATGGAGTAGCTAAATCATCAACTTCAGGATCCTCATCAACATCGCCTTCAGATTCTTCATCTCTTTCAACATCATCAGCAGCTTCTCCACCTAAAAATCCATTTTCAAATATTCGAATTTTTTTTCTTGCTGCTGCAAGTATTGCCTCGGCATCAGCAGGATCCTTTCTGAAAGCTGCTCTTACACAATATGTTGAAGGAGCAATTCTTTCAAAAAGCTTTTGATCCCTTGTCAAAGCAACAGAAATAGATGCCTCTGGCGTCTTGCTTGTTGTCAGGTCTCGAAGTCCAGATTTCTGTAAGCAAAGGAGACAAGTAAGGAAATATCTGTAAGCAAAGGAGACAAGTAAGGAAAACAACAGTAGGGAAAATTAATGCTGGCAAACAAAAGAACTCACCTGAATCTTGTCTGCAAGTTCTAGCACTGTTAATCCTTTGCTCCCTTCAAGAGAAAGAACATGAAAAGCTGCAAACTTAACAGTTCCAGGTGTCAACCGATGCCTAGACTTTCTAGGAAGCAATAAACCCTTTTCTCGCATTAATGCAAATGCATTTTCAGCTGCTGATCCGTTGCGTATAGTAGAAATGATATCTTCACAATCCTTAACCTGCATCTAAAAATACAATCATCTGTGAGTACAAGAAGGACAAAGCATAAAAATAAGCAAACATCTTATTATACAAAATAACACACTAACAAAATGTGGTGACAGTTATCAACTAGATCGAACATGATTGATATCACACCAAGTTATTTGACAAGTGTCGAAACATAATGAAGCTCAAAACCCACCAAGAAACATTTTATGTATGACACTAAATTGATAAAAACCATTACCAAGTTATCTATCTTAGGAGGGAAAATTTAGAGACAATCATACTTTTCAGTATTTTTTCATTAAATGCCTGCTTCTCAGGATCCAAACATGGAACTTTATAGCTGAAAACCTAAGAATTTCACAAGTGCACCAAGGAAAACTCATGTCATTTATTTGATGAGTTAGTTATAAAGGCACAACAAAATCCTGAAGAATCCTAAATGCCAAATAGTCCTAATAATAATAATAATAATAATAATAATAATAATGAACTCGCTCCTAAAAGGCAGATATATCCTAATTAACAAATTCACATAAAATAACCATAATTATGTAACTACTCCCATTAAGTGCAGTTTCAGCATTCCATTTTATTGACTGTATTATTCCTCCTCTCTTTAGTTATATATCATTTTATTTATAACTCCAATGAAAAAGCTTCAATCTTTTACTAAATGTGCTACCCGAATATTTTGCCAATGCATACCCATCTTCCAAGTCTATAGCAAGACATCAATTATGTCATTCCAAATGTTACTGCTCTGAACATCCATTGGTGTACAAGACAAGTTTCAGTTGGCATATATACGGCACATTAAAGGAGCTAAAGCAGGGAGAGCATAGAAGAAAATAAAGAAATGAAGACAAGGACAAACCTCGTCAATATCGCCCAAACCAGTCCATGTTGCATTCCTTTTCCTCAACTGTGGCCCAAATCCTGCAGACAATGCCAATTGCCGGAGTATTTCGGGCCACGTTAATGGATTTAAGTGTTGCTGCCAGTTGCGTATATCAAAACCCCATGTATATGCCTAATACATTGGAGTAAAAGTAAAAAATGATTAAGCATCAACTGAAAGGATATCATGCCAATGAATACCAGTAAACATGTCCATGGAGCAGAGCTTACCCCTTGAACAATTTGTGGATGTCCACCTTCAGGATTGGCTGTATAATATTGATTTATTCCTAATCCAATAGAAGGCGTCCTTGCAACATCTTCAATGTCTTTTATTATTAATTTTAGAAGAGCAACATGTAATTCACTGAGCAATCTTGAATCCTAAAATCAAAATAGTATAAAAATCAACTGAGAGGAAGATGCATAAAATGAAGTTAGACAAAACAAAATTGAGACATGAAACTCACATAGTCATGGAAAGCTTGAACAAACTCATCAAGTGTAAATGGCCATAACCCAAGAACATCAGCAAAGGTAATAAAAAATCTCCAGACCTGAAAAACATAAAGATTTTGGGACCTCAAAATAAAGACAAGAGAGTATTAACTTTATCAAAAATTATCTGGATCAACACAACAAGCATAGAGAAGCAGTATAGAAGAAAGCATAACTTTTATGAATTTTTTTTTTTTCATTTTTTTGAAGTTAAAAAGAAATGAGCAGTGAAAAATGAGCCAACTAGAAGTTGTCAGAATTTCATTAGTGGGACTACAATGGAACCTAGTGAATCACATCATCATCTGCTAATCATGGATAGATAATACATATCACATTTCAAGAAAATAAAAGGTGAGTTTTAGGACATACCATCAGAAGATTCCCGATATTTTCTTCAGAATCCAACCAAGGTTGAAATCCAAAGGGTTTTTTTAATTGCACGGACTCGGATGGGAATGTGATCAACAAGTCTGGAGCACAAAATTTTGTTTTTATAACTAATCAGAAAATGTAAAACAAACAAACTTCTAACCGTCCTATTTCAACAGAAAAATTAAATTATTCTTTTTCAAAATGGTCTAATCTTCAGGTATCATTACCTCTGAATGAATCGAGGTTTTGCAAAGTATCATAGTTGAGGTTAACTATTGAGGCTAGGCCTTTGCTTGCAGCAGCCAATTCCATGAGTTCTAGCTGTTCATCCTCAATAAGATCCAAAGAGTCTTTAGCAATCTTACGTGCAGTTGCCTTCTCCATGGCAGCTTTGCGTTTCACTGCCTCTTTCTCCCTACGAAGCTCTTCTTTTTGTCTTCTTTTCTCGGCCTTAAAAATAAACAAGGAGAACAAAGAGATGGTTGGGATACTGCTATCTAAACATTAAAAAAAAATTACCTAAAAGCTCGGAATAATGGACTCGAAACTCACTCTTAAATACTCCTTCTGCATAAACTTTTCTCTTCGCTCAAGTTCACGTTTTTGCTCCCGCAGTAATCTCTCCTCCTCTCTTTGTCTTTCACGCATTAACCTCTCTTCTTCTTTTCGTCTCTCACGGTCATGCCTTTCCATCTCTTTCCTCATTCGTTCTTCATTCTGAAAATGCAAGTTCAAACATCTGAATCAGATGAAAAAAATACTGCATCAGCAATTCAAGACTTATAAGATGGTACCTTCCGCCTTAAAATATCTTGTTTCTCAAGATCTTTGCGCATCCGATTCTCATAAGCTTCAACATCCCTTACAGTTCTTGGTTCCTCAATCTACAAAAGGCAACCACATATATATTTACCAATCCTTGATTAAAAGAGAGAGAGAAAGCAAAAATCTCTTGAAAACTTCAGGACACCTTGCGTTTCCTTTCCAACCGCAGCTCAGTGTCATGGTGGAAGGTTTGTGCATCAGAAAAGACATTTGGATTTTCTGGTCCCATGATAGGATGACTGTTAGATTGAGCACTTGTTCTATTGTTTGCAAAGGTGTCTCGTTGCAGGAGATAGTCATCATCCCTCTGAGGTGATGAAAAAACATGCCCCCTCTTGTCTTGTTGAGACATAAGGCGAGCTCGTGATATTTGGCCTGCACCAAAAGGTGAAGCTCTTCCCCTCAAAGTATCAACTGGTGAATCATGATAAGGAGATTGAGTAAGTCCATAAGCATCAGATCGAATACTGGCATGATCCTGGAAAAAGTGGTGCTCATTAGTAGCCTTTACAGAGGCCTAGGATAGAATTGCTATTCAGAGTTTAACCAATATGAACTAGGCGAAATACAAAATCTACACTTAGAAGCCCAGCATTTACATGGGAGAATGCATGCATCATATCATTCTATTGTACCAATCATAAATATAAGTGTTAGTTTATGGAATCCAATACAGAAGTGGAGTAATCTCCAAGAAAAGCAATGGAGAGAACTAGCTATAGAAACTTGACAGATATGCAACAAGGTCAGTTCCATTAGGTCGATAATAATAAGATGTAGCCTTTTTTCCACAGCCTTCAGGCTGTCACATATTATCCTTTTGCATTTTGAAAGAAGGATGGTGTTTTTTTTTTGTTAACTGTTAATTGCAGGTTGTTACTATCTTTTAATGATTTAGCTTTAAAGAGAAAAGCGAGCCTCATCTTGACCTAAGAGATGGTGATAGAGGCTGACCAGAAATGTTTTTCAACAAAAAAAAAAACCACGATACCAAGAACTTGGAAGGGGAAAGCAAATGAAAGTTCCCTAGTTTAATGAAGACTAAACATTTAGATGCTGATAGGCTGATGATAGCACATCAAAGTATCTAAATCATATTGCAGTTCTATAGCACACAAGGAAATATCACAAACACCACAAAAACAAAAGAGAGAGATGAGGAATTTAAGAAACTACTTTGCTTGATTTGGCATCATGTCGCTCGTATACTTTGTCCTCATAAGAATACCCCATTCGCTTCTGTTGTTCAGTAATAGATGCTGCATGTGATTACCAATAAATTTTTAGCAGATGCGATCCCAACATCAAAAGGAATAAATATGTCACATGTCAATGTTAAACAGTCAAAATTGCATTCTAACATGAATGCATTCTGGAGAGAAAATTGATTTCTTTTCCACATTCATCAGTGAATGAATAGCCAGAAACAGGATAACTAGGCAAGTTTTAACTTTAATGGATCATGTGATCAGAAATGCCTAGGTATTCACTCTCCAATTAAACATCAGTGACTATAGTAGCATGAACTTATCACTGTGGTAGCATGAAAAAATCAGTATCTAAATATAGTACAAGTGCAGTTCGGTTGTTCATTTCAAACAAACAAACAAACAAATAATTATCCTAGTTAATACAGTTTCATTTCAAATTTTCTAATCAGCATAATTTTTAATCAGTGCAATTTAGTTGTAAATATAGTAAAAGTGCAGTTCGGTTGTTCATTTCAAACAACAAACAAACAAATACAAAAACAGGAGAAATTAGCACCAAAAAGGCATGAATAAAAGAGTATCCATGAGGACTAAATATTTTTCTTTGCTCAAAATTGAATTCACGTGACATGCCAATGTTCATCCCACCTCATTTCAAAAATAACCATTACTACGATATCAAGCAATTAAAAGTATGGCATTGTTAAGATCAGTTAAGTAGCATTACCTATGGGTGTCCCAAATGCATCAGGTGGCAAAGGATCAAACTCCATTCCAAGAATTGGCCCATCCTCCCTCAATGGTTCCCCAAGCTGCGCCTCCACACAGGCAATAGCTCTAAGCTCCATAACCGACCGTGGTGATGAATCGTAGTACCTTCTCATCGTATGCCCATCATCTAAAATCACTTTCCTTGACTCTGAAAGTGGACTAGAGCCCGAACCGGACCCGGACCCATCATCACTTCCATTCTCAGCCCCTACCCTCATATCCTCCAAAGGAGACTCGGGCAATGGTGCTGTATTCCGCTGCTTCTTTACTGGAGTCTCCTTTTTGTCCTTCAACCTCCTGTGGCAAAACCACATCTGCAACTGCCTATCAGATAGTCCTAATTTCTCCGACAATTCTGCCCGCATCTCCTCTGACGGATATGTCTCAGCTGATGAAACCAGCAATAGCAAACAAAAATCATCAAAAAAAAAAAACATGCTGATACGCGCGCGCAAAATGCAAGAAATAAATAAATAAATAATAATAGCTAATTATTGAATCAAAATCATCCAAGATCCATGCAAAAAAAAGGAAAAAAAACAAGTGAAGTAAACATATTACACATAAATCTAGAGAAAAAACTAAGCATCTATAATCACTAACACGAAAATTAACTAGTTATGTGATTAAAATTGCCAAAAAAATCAAAATTTCAACAAAACAAACAAACAACTAAGCCTCTTCATTGAATAACACATAAAATTAGCAGGAATCCAAGCATAAACAGAATCACAAACACAAAGAAATAGAGAAAATCCAAGCCAGAAGAGATCAAAAGCAAACAAATCAAAACAAAACCGTGTAAACATAAAGAGAGAATGAAGAAGTGTACGGACTGGCATAAGCTTTCTCTAGGGTTTCAAGTTGGAAAGGAGTCTTCATCTGTCGTTTAGGCTTGCTTTGTCCTTCATTAGAGCTCCCCACGTTGTTCTTCGATCTGTTGTGTTGTTCTTCGTCAGAATTGGCCTCCATCCGGAATCGCGATCGTAAAGATTAGGGTTTTCAAAACAGAAAACGCGAGAGAAAGAGAGAGAGGACTGATTTGGTTTACTTTTTTCTCTCTCTAATATCGTGAGGGTCAAGGCCCAGGGAAGAAATTAACATTACTCCTCCTCCTTTTTAATTTGTTTATTATCTTTAAGAAGTAAATTGAATCCGAAAATAATATTGATAAACGCCGCGTGACGAAAAGAATTGATCGATCCTAGGAGAGAAAAGGAAAGGAGTGATAATAAGAAAAGGTGAAAATAGGCAACAAAAAATGAAAGAAAGAAATCAAAAAACAATAACAACGAGAGAACAACAAAAACAAAATAGTCCTTCTTGACTCCATTTCGGATTTCCATTTTTTTTTTTTTACTGTTTTTATTATTATAATTATCAGTATTATTATTATTCTTATTTGATTTTTGTGTTTGAAGTGATGCTGGCAGGAAGGAAGGGGTTTTTTTTTTTTTTTTTTTTTTGTAACACTAACAACATCCTTTTTGTTTGGAACATGTTTTATGCTCGTTCGTTCGTTCATTCGCTTTTCCTCCTCTGTGCTGCCTCTTCTTTTTATCTTTTTTTTTAACTTGGTGGTCAACTTGTCAATGCACTGTAACACTTTGCATTTATTTTTTTCCCTGTTTAGGCTCTGGAATAGTTCTTTTATTTTTCTTTTTCTTTTTCTTTTTTAGAAAAGATGGATGGTTTCTTTGCAAAGAGGGATGGGATCGTGGGATATTTGGCTGCGGCTGGGTTCTTGCTTCCTTCCTCGTTGAAGAGTTCCTTGTTTTTGCTTGTGGATATGAGCTTGATTGAGCCTATGGGATCTTCGGGCGAGTCAATCACTTTGACATTTTTAGTTTGTGTTTATGGTGGGCCCTTTTCTTTTTCTTGGTTCTTGGGCTGGGTTCACTGGGTTGGGCTCGCGTGGGCCTGGGTCTTACTTCTTTTTTTGTTTTTTGTTTTTTGTTTGTATGCTTATGGAATGAAAAATAGGATGCCACGAAGACAAAGGAAAATAGGTTCTGTTTGTTTGGTAATCTAACGTACGAGAGGAAAGAGTGCGTGTATGAAGGGAAAAAAAACCAGTTAAAGAACCGGTTGTCGGGTCCTCTAAGCCAGCCAATAAAGATTATTTTGGTACTCGCATAAAGAATTTTCTATGTACAATACAAATATAATTTATGGTGACATGGAGAATTTCCATTCATATATATAATTATTACTAGCTAGTGTATTTGTGCTTTTATAGTCTAAATTCTCTTTTTATGTTCATGTATTTTGTTTTTATAAAAATATATATTTTTATTATTAGTATGGTTTGTTGAAAAAAATTGAAGGTAATTAAATTAAATATTCGGAAAAATTCTAATGATTTGTAATAATGATGAAAAAACTGTATCTCTTGAGTT
>Ga0325411_1006179_pt1 | contig 13178 bp, 7 predicted proteins | sample PopdelMetagenome_13_FD_206181 | JGI IMG/M metagenome (GOLD analysis project Ga0325411, IMG submission 206181) | Populus deltoides microbial communities from Bellville, Georgia, United States - Xylem-PdIQD-R4 | ecosystem: Host-associated > Plants > Phyllosphere > Stem > Wood/Secondary xylem... | reverse complement strand
ATTTTACTGGGATGTCAAGACGAAGGATCAATATTTTTGGAGCTGAATTTTGCACATCGGATTCCAATTCAAAATATTTAAATTCATTGCTCCGTTTAGAATCTGATCCGGTCAGATCACGTCAACGCATACTCCTGATCTTTTTTTAAAAAAAAATTAAATTAGATTTTCAAAAATATAATCAAAATTTTAAAATAAATTATATTTTTATCAATAAATCATAAAAGTATAAAACATTGTTTAAAGTTTAAATTCGTAAAACAATAGAAAAACATTTTATGATTAAGAGGATATAAGTTTATATATTATATTAAAAAATAAAATTAAAACTTCATAAAATAAATAAAGTTATTTTAAAAAAGTCATTATATCAATTTTTATTAACCTCATTAGGTCAAACTATGTCAAAATTCAATCTAACCAGATCAAAAGACATTGAATGCTTGTTGAGTTTATTAAATTTTTTCACATTTGTATTTTTTTATTTAGATTATGAAATAAAATCAAGTTATTCTAAATAAAATTGGATAAAAATCACTAAAAAAAACATGTACAAAAGCATGCATAAGCATAAGATGTTAAGAATCTAATTTATAATTTCTTTGTTAATTAGTATTGCATTAGACTATGTGCAGATGATCCATTGTGATCTAGTTAATAGTTAATTTAGTAAGTTTAAAAAAAAACCTATAAAATCAATAAAAATATAATTTTATTATAAGAAATCAAAATGATTTTTTAATATTTTTAGATGGTAATATATTTGATTAACTCAGATTAATCTGAGTTAACTTGTCAAATTTAGAATTAAATCATGAAACTGAAATAATTTCATAAAAATTAAATAAAAATATTGAATATCTAATAAATTCAACATAAAAAAATAATATTAAAAAAAACAAAATAATAAAATACTGTTCAATGTTACTCTCCACTGGTGCTTTATTAATAATTATACTGTACAGTGATGATGATACCAATGCTATATGTTTTTTTGTAAAAACAAAACTTATTATGTGATTAATGTTGGATAATATCTTTTGAAGGACCTATCATATGTTGGTATGAGCAAACATCATAATTGATATTATCTGTAAGAACAATAGTTATGTGTAATTTCCCAAGCTCCTCGCTTGGGGGATATAATATTGCCACTAAAGATGTTTAAAATAATCGATTAATTGAGAAAATTGATAAAACCGAAGAAAAATTAACCGAAAAAACCAAACCGAAATGAAAAACTGATTAAACCGATTGTCAAAACTATAAATTTTAACAGGTCCAGTCTGGTTTTGGTTTTGAACCAAAAACCAGAACAAACCGAACTGAACCTATTAAAAACCAAAAGTTACACAAATCTCTGAGATATAAATAGTTAAATTGTAACCTAACCCTAACAGTTAATATGACATTCTTGTCTCTCACAAAAAATCACCGCCCCCCCTGTAAATTAATTTCTAATCTTCCTTTCCCAGTTTCCCAATCTTCCTCTCAATTAATTTTTAATCTTCCTTTCTCATTTCCCAATCTTCCTTTCTAGTGGGTTTGTTGAAAGAGCTTTCAATGCAAAGGTCACATTTTTCAACTTCACATATGAAAATTGATGGCAAAGGGCAATGGAAACCATAATCTTTTTCTTTTTCTTGTTTTTATCTTTCCTCCCTTTTCATTCTTAGCTGTCTTTCTTGTGGTAAGTATTGTGAGTAATGGTTGAGATCGATGGGACTAATTGCAATGGAAACCATGGAGGAGTTGTTTTGGATATTAAAAATAATTATTTTTCATCTAGCTCCATCAAGAAAGTTTATGTCTTGAATTTTTGTGTCTTTCATGCAAAAGGTGCTATAAAATTCATCTTTTCTCTGTGCATGTGTTTTACTTGCCATATGAAAAATCTGGATGATGGGATTAGGTTTCTCGGTTTTTTGCCAAAAAAACCAGATTTAACCGAATCGGACCGGTTCGGTTTGAACCGGTTTTCGGTTCAGTTTGGTTAATATTTCACGAAATTAACGTAATTCGATTCGGTTGGTTTTTTGAGTGTAAACCGAACCGAACCGTGAACACCCCTAATTGCTATTAATCCTATATCATATAGGAGATGAGGATATTGATCGCTTATACACCCGCACATAGTAGATTCTCTCAAAGATATTATCCCACTAAAATTTATATAGTGAGTTTTATTTTTTTAAAAGATATTTCTCTTCAAGATAATGTTATTTTTTAGAATAATTTTAAAAAAATAATTAAAATTGTCTTTATTTGACAGTATAACCCGAGCTTAATCAAGATTGTAAAGTAACCCGTTAATCATTGGATTAGTTTTCAAACTAGTTTGAAAATAAACTTAGATTGTGCCACACTCTGAATTGACGAGTAACGGAATAGTTTGAAAGTTGTGGTTTTGAGTTAATGCGTAGATCGATCCTGTGCATTGTGTTCGGGATTTGCAGTCGATTAATCGGGATTTCTCGAGAGCATATATTGCCCTTTACGACCGACTAGTGGAAAGTTGAAGGAAAAGGACCTTGAATCAGATGGTAAGGAGGATTCTATGCCTAATTTGGATCCATAAAATTATAATCCATAGGCGGGAGAGGACTGAATTGCCAGGCCAAGCTGGGCTCAGGCCATCTAAGGACAAAGACTCGTTGTTTTTGTTCGGGATCAATACTAACAAGGCCATGAGTGTTCAATTAAGGCCGACAATTTGGAAATGTAGATATTGTTATATATTAAAATAATTAATTTTTAAAAATTATTCTCTATTGACTTGCGTTTCCAAACGCTTTAAGAAGCAAGGTTTAGAGGTGTTTTGATTTTTTTTTAATAGTATTTTTATTTAAAAATGTATCACAATAAATTTTTTTTAATATTAGCGTATCAAAATAGCTTGAAAAACTAAAAAAATATTAATTTAAAGCAAAATAAATTTTTTAAATCTTATTAAAAATATTTTTTAAATGTAAAAATTTGAAAATCTTTTACAACCAAAGCCAAAATGTTTTGGGTGTGTTTGGAAACACGTGCAAACCGTATTCTTTTAAAATTTAATTTTTTTATTTAAAATAAAATTTAATTTTATATTTTTAGATTGTTTTAATATGCTAATATTAAAAATAATTTTTTATTTTTAAAAAAATTATTTTAATACATTTTTAAATAAAAAAAATTTAAACCATTACTATTATTATAATCCCAATCACAACCTTCATCTATATTATTCTTAAGAGAGGTTGGGAGGACGCTGACACCACAACTGCCCTATCTAATCTGGAGACTATTCGAGATGGGAAAAGGAAGTGTATGGGTGACATGTTTTTTGATTTAATCGAGGATAAATGGTCCCATCATGATCAATGTCATTGAATTGCCAAGGTGTGGAAAACCCTCTGACAGTTCAGAACCATGGAGTGATTTTATGATCCCTATGAATCCCTAGACCTTGTCTTCCTTGTGGAAACAAAGAATGGTTCGGTGCTAGTAGCCAAGTTTGCGAAGAAGTTGAAGATTTGCAGTGTGTTCATGATTGTTCCTGTTGGTGATTCAAGCCTGATGGGTGGTCAAGTAGCTGGTTCTGATACTTTCTATGTTTGGTGTCGGGCTCAAGAACAGTTAAAAAAAAAGAATGGTTTAATAAGGACTTCAAGCGTATCCATGCAAGTTATTTTAATGACATTAGAGAGTTCCAGTTTTCTAAAATCCCTCTGTTAATCTTATTTCAGAAGGATAAGGGAGGTGTGAACGCTGATGATGCTGATAAGATGGCTGGGTTTCAAGATTTGGGTTATATTGGACATATATGGCTTTACCAAGAACAGTCGGCAGGAGGAAGATGGCAACATCTAGGAACAAATGCAGCTAAGATTTTCGGTTTGATAACTATCTCTGATAGGAAATCAAAATGGGAAAAACTAAACAAGTGCAACTAAGATCTTTTATATTAAATCAGCAGCTAATTAAAAGCAATAATAAAAATAATTAGAACCAAATGCAATAATAGAAAGAGTAATAATTCAACCCATGGGGTCTCAAGTTCAAACTCTATGGTTGCTAATATGATAACTACTGGAGATTTATATGATTGTTAACTTCAGAACTCGTGAAATTAATCAAGATACGTTCAAACTCAATCGAACATCCACGTTAATAATAATAATAAAAAAAATCCAGGATTACAACATGTATCCAACTATGTATAATATGCTTTTCTTCCTATCGATATACAATAATTTGTTAAAATCTTATGATGCATCAACCTTTTAATCACTATTTTTGCTTATTACTTGAGTTAATAAAATATATGGAAGGAAGTGTAGTGAAACTTGATAGAAATATACAAGAAGGAAATTCTTGTGATATGTGATGACATATATAAGAAATTAAGTAAAATGGAAAAGGTGTTTTTAAGAATTTATAATGGTGAAAAAATTGTATGCTTTCTATCCTAAATACATGCCATATATATAAACTCAATAAAAGTATACATTACCAAATATATTTACAATAATTAAATATAAAAAATTAATTTGATCATATAGTACTTTAGCTCACTAAAATAATTAAATATTAATTATATTAACACATTAACAATTTAAATTTAATTTGTAAAGAACCATACAAAATTTAAATGACTAATTAAGTCAATAGAATTTATTGACTAATAAAAATGACTATCTTTAATTAATTATAATTTTAAATCAAGATTCTAGCATTTCTTCACATGATTTTAAATTATTTATATATATAAAATGAATTAACAAGATAAAAATAAGTAATAAATGTTATGTAATAGATGTTAGGTAATTTCAGGGTTTGAACTTTCACTTAGTGTTAATAAGTCTCTACTTAAATAACCATAATATCTACCATGTTATGAATTAAGTTCTTTTAATCAAGTTTAAACTTACCATACACATAACATATGAGTGATTTTAAGATTCTATCAATGTTGTTTTTTTTTTTTCTGATTATATGCACGTATCTTGTCTCATGAATATCTTTAAAGAGTAACCCAAGCTTTTACTTTAGTAACCCCACCACCACATTCATGTAAGTGAATCCACCGATGATGTTTTGTGACCAACATCTAGCAAAACTTCTTGCCTTTGGATTCATTGAGAAATTAGCTTTCTTTAATCATCACAATAAAAAACACATTATCATAAAAATGGAACCCGAGATCATCCCTCAAAATAAATATATATGTAATGCTTGTGTTTTCTCCAATCACCCAACACTCTTTTTTAAATATTGAACTTCATTCATGGAATCGTCATATATTTGAAGATAAATTTTCATTCTTGGTGATTAATTAAAAGACTTTAATATCATTTCTCTCAACGATTGAATAACTCATTTGCGTACCAAGTCTTTAATCTTTAATGAGTGAGTCAACAATGTTTTTTCAAACCTAATAAAATCTTAAGAAATAGCATCATCAGATACAAAATATCTAATGGATTTATGTTCATCAATCATATATACGAGTCTGTCCAACAATATTTTAATTTAAGGGGGGAGACTTTATAAACCTAAGGTACAAATTAATGGCTGGACAAACATTAGATCGAGAAAGACTTGACCTTGATATATGAAAAAATGACCCAAATACTCTTTAAGAAAGCAACAAAAGATTTCCCAGGTTATTGAATTATCAAACAACGATCATTTGATTGAGCTCTTTCTGACGCAAACAGTACTGGCCAACTCTCTTCACCAAGTTTTTATTTGTAATTGTTCATCATTCGACAATATTAAAATATTCTTGCTAGTTCAAACCCTTACGTTTTCTTGCTTCCCACACTACTCGTTTTTTAAAGCTAAAATAAGCAAAGTTGAAAAGGATAGCACACCAGACGTCGTGCATGAAAACCTTTCAATGCATGTCATTCTCACCATCTCTGGTGACGGCCAACTAATGCTACTAATATTTTCAGCTCCTCCGTAGCCATCAGCTGTGGCTAGCTAAAGGACATTTTGTAGTCCTGTTTTAGCAAATTCTAAATTCAAGTTACTTGCAATTAAATCTTTTTATCACCAACTCAATCTTTGAATATCTAGTTTAGTATCAGTATGAACCAAAAGAGGGTGGGATAGCAAGGACTCCGATGATATAGTAGACTTAGGCATGTTTAAAAAAATATATAAGAGTTGGACATAAAAGTATTCTTTTATATATGAAAAGACATTAAATTTATTTTTTTTAGTAATTTTAGTTGATTTTGATATGAAAATATTAAAAACATTTAAAAAATATATTTTTAATATTTTTTCAAGAATATTTTGAAAAAATACTTTCAACCGCCTTAGAAAACATACATTTTTTTGTGTTAATTAACGTGGGTGTCTATACCAGCTTATACATATCTCAACTAATTTTATGAGTCCTGAAATTAACGACCATGTAATTAAGCTTTCGATGGCTCTGAAAAGACTTGAACTAATAATTATTAAAAAACAAACTTAAGACCTAACTGCTCCTCCTCACTGTTATTACAAGAATTAAATTAAGATGTGTGTATAATGTGAACAATTGCTTGGAAAGGAAAGAAAAGAAGGGGATAAAGTTAATCATGATTTTCCGCTAACAATTTTCACATTATATGTCATGGCCGTATTTAGAAGCTGCTTTCTTTCTTAAGGGTCTGAATTCTGAGAAGACAATGATTAGCTGGGAATAAAAAAAATGGCTTAAGCTGAGCATGGTTCATGGCAGGTATTTTTTTCTGCCAGACGATGGGCTCCTCCAGCATTAAGTACTATAATAATTCTCTCTTTTCAACCCTATATTATGCCCTAGTTTCTTTGGCAGTTCGACAAATCACACTATGAACTAAAACCCATTTAATTAATGCTTAAAAAATGTCAAAATGCAAGTGGCAAGAACTTCCACCAACGAGGCAACAATTTTTTTTTTTTAACTTGTTTTTTTTTTGTTCTTTTTCTTAAGCCTAGTTTGTGCCCACCAAACCATCTTGAGTTTTAGGCCAGAATTCACTACTGTTATATTGTATGTAAGCAGAGTAGATGCGGGTGGTGGAGTATGATCACGGTTTATTCTTTGACAGAGAAATTCTCCAGAAAAATGTCAGGTTCAAGCCTTCCATGAGCCAGATTTCCTTAGCTGACTAGAAGAAGGAATCATTAGAAAAAGAAAAAGAATTTCCAAACTTCTCCAATTCTTCTGCTCTTGTTGTCATTGAGGTGACTTATCAGTCATGTTTTGCCACCACATGAGCCATTATCCAATCTATACACTCTCCAGAAACTTCATTTGTCGTGAAAAATTAAGTAAAGGAGGTCATTGCCACTCCTTACAAGAGTGTCGTTAAGGATGAAGTCCTCTTAATTAACTATATAGTTCAGCAAAATAATTATTCAATCCTTTGTCTCCAGTCTTTTGGAAGATAAACTGATGACAGAATATAAGCCTTGTTGAGCCAACCGGAAAAGGGAGAATCCTCCAATTCAAAAATTTGATATCACATCTTATAATGATAATTAATTTTATGAATATGATAGTCACCATGTTCCAAAGGCTAAATGTTTCTTATCATAAAAATAAAAAAAATAATAAATATCTTAGAAAAGAAAGATATCGATTAAATAGATAAATTAGAACAAATATTCTTATCAGAACAAAAAAAAAGAAACTAATTGATGTAGCCGAGTTTGCACGTCTAGGGGTTTTAAGTAATTATATGAGGATATGCCCCATATAAACTATGTGAATAGATTAACAGATACTTTCATGTATCAATAGGACATGTTTAGATTCAAGAAAAGATATGATCATAACAGAAGATTTGATTGTTGAATCGAGTTCAAATTTGATTAGATGATTCTACAAGCTTTTTTCTTATAAAAATGACTTTGTTAGATATCAGACTATTGGATCTCCTGAAATTAGGATTAGAAGATGTTGTTTGGGTCAATTTTGTTATTTCTTGTTTTATAGGGATTTATTATTTATTTTTAGATTTTATTTTATTTTTCTTTATGTTTTAGGACTCTAATTTTGTTTTCTAGTCTAAGTTGGTTTTTTTCTAGCCAATAAAATGCATTATAAACCTCTTTAAAAGGCACACTTGATCATATAAATATTTCATAAATAAAATAAGGTTTTAAAGTTCTTTGTTCCTTGTGTTTTAAACCTATTTTAATCTATCATATATCATTATATATTTGTTGTTGTCATGTTCTATTTCTACAAGCATCACTAATTTAGTCCCATTAGAGGTTAATAAAATGCTTATTATATATCCCTAACAAATGCTTATTATCCTCATCCAACCCTAATTGACCTTTAATTTGATAATATATTTGACTAAAACTCTATTAGCTGTGGTAGAAATTCTATTCTTGAGTAGAATATTGATGAAATGTTTGAATATTAGATAAAAATCATCATGAAGCATATGCTAATATTTGTCATTGTAGCTAGGGTAAACGGAAACAATTATGCATCAATTACCGAAGCTATAATTAAATGCCTTTCTAGGCACTTGCAAGGCTTGTGGGATATCCATCTCTCAAATTGGGTCAGGAAGAAAATTCTATCTACCACTAAAGAAAATATAGTCATTAATCAAAGTGGCTTATATGAAATAAAAATTAAACAAAACATGGTAAATATGCATATGAATACAATTGCCACTCATTTTAATGCATTACAATTGGACAACATCATGAGCAACTAATTAACTTGTGTTGTCCAACTTTATCCCATTTTAAATGGTATAAATATCTTCTTCTCTAAAGTTTTAACCAGAGAGTATTGTAATGCTTATTACTATGAAGAAAAGTTCTTATAAAAAATGCTTACCTTTTTCACCGATAAAATCCGAAATAGATTGAAAGGTCAATTAAAAAGAATTATTCCTTACTCACAATTTACATATGATGTACTTGCAATAAAGGTGGTTAATGAAGGAATATCCCTATGCAATAATATCAAGCTTAAAATGCAGCTTAAAAAGTAGAAAAAATATAATAAGCATATTTTGATGATTTTTATAAGCAAATAGGCTATACCTTTATTAAAGCTCCTCATAAAAATATATATATATATATATATATATATGTTTCTTATAACATAAAAAATATAGTTCCAATAAGAAGTTTTTTAGAAAAGGGTTTAATAAGACTTATAAAGCTAAAAATGAGAAAAATATATGTTTCTTATAACACAAAAAATATACTTCCAATAAGAAGTTTTTTAGAAAAGGGTTTAATAAGACTTATAAAGCTTATTCTTTAGGAGTTAAAACTTTTTAAAAGACTGTCTTAGTTTACTATAGGTGTGGGCAAGGCTAGACATTATAAAAACAAATACAAGGCAAATAAGAAGATCAATACCCTTGCGATTGATGAGATTCTTAAGAAAACATTATGTGAGATTTTATTTAATGAATTAGAAGGTGAAGATCTATAGTTAAAAGTAGTTTAGAAATTGGGTTCGTCAAATGATGAATGAGATTATGACTCTTCCTTTACCCTTTTTGAATTACAAGGTTGTAAAAATTATTATGATTGTGATTGTGATAATTATATCACTAAAATACTTTTTCAGACAAGCATAAACATGCTAAAAAAAAATGTTTTATGTTAGACTTCATATAAACAAGACTCAAGATCCCAAAAAAAAAAAATAGATATCCTTGAAACCTACCTCAATACCATAAATCCAAGTCCAAACTCTAATAAGAGTTTTATTTCTCTAACTAGATAAATGGCCAAAGAAATATATTCTTTGCAAAAAGTTCTTAGGAGGGAAAAAAAAGTTCTCTCATCAAAGAACCCACGACGGTATATCTCAAGTCTAAAATAAATAAATGAATAAATAATATATTAAAGACTTGAAATAGCATATTGCTTACTTGGAATCCAATGAATGAGATAAATTCTCTAGTAAAAACTTAGAAGAATACACTTCTAATTTAGAAGATATCACCAAAATCTCTAATCTAGAGATTAATATTATGTAATGGATTAATACCATTTATAGAGTTATCATTCAGAAATGGTATGCTCAAATCACCCTTGTAATAAATAAAAAACTCAAATTAATTATTGTAATAAACAAAAAATTAGGATTAACTACTAAAACTTTAGTTGATTCAAAAGTTGAATTGAACTGCATACTTAAAAGGCTATTACCATTCAAATATCTCACAAAAACCACTCAATTTCTCATTGCTACTAATAAACAAACTTCACTAATTCAACATAAACTGCTATTTGTAAAAATAGAATCAACATCCCAATGACTTTTATCATGTTTAAAAGCCTTTCCTCAAGAATAATTCTAGAAAATTCTTTCCTTCATACATGATTACTTAACACACATCTTGAGGAGACTGACATTACAACTACAATAGAGGGTCTTCTAAAATATAGTTTTCCTTCGTCACCCAACGTAGTCCTCATTGTATCCACACCCTTTTAAATCATATAAAAATATTTATTTGCTCTCTTTCTCTTCACGAGGAAGTAGGATACAATCATATAAAAAAAAGGCTAAAAAGACTTAAAGTCCAACACAAAATTACCTAACTTCAGAATATCTTAATCAGGGAAATATGTGTTGATGTCCCGAATGTCTTTTAGGATAGAAAAGGCCATGTCATTAACCTGCCTTACTACAAAACATATTTTAACTAAGATACCATTTGGAAGTATGGCTTGACCACGCTTTTTTAAATTTTTGATTTGTTTAAAAATTTTAAATTAATATTTTTTTATTGTTTTGATGTATTGATATTAAAAATAATAAAAAAATATATAAAAATATTATTTTAATATATTTTCAAATAAAAAAATCTTATAATATAATCTCAAACATAATTAAAGGTTGATCTCATTACCATGAGCGTAGGAATTTGTACAAATGTCAAAAGAAGATCTCCTAGTTAAAAGCCTACTTAGGCCTAGCCTATGTCCATGGAGTTTCCGGCTTTTTATGTTGAGAATGTTGTTGAGCTAGAATGAGGACTTCTATGGTTAGTAATTAATTATAAGCTTTTAAACAAGATAGGATTAGATACCTAATTTCTAATTAGGGAGATATACTAAAAAAAAAAAAAACTTTAAAAAACCAAAATAAATTTGATACGAAAACATGCTTTTAATACAAGCATATTGTTGGATCCAATAGATACCTAAATATGATCAAAATGATAGTGCAATGAGGTTAATTCAAGGTTAAAATAAGGTTTAATCCTTAATTTGACATGGGAATTTATCAGTGAATTAGATGGCTTTGTAAATAGGTGGAGCTAACCCTTTATGGATATAATAACCTAGAATTAAACCTTATTTTATGCTGGAAAAGAATAAGTTAATAAAATGTGAAAAATTGCTTGGAAAAAGAAAAAAAAAAGAAAAGAATTAATGGGATAAATCTTCGGCTGAATTGGGTGGACAATTTTCACATCATAAATCATGGCCGAATTTAAAAGGTGATAATGATAGAAAGGGCTACCAAAGCTACTTTCTTTCTCTCTTGTTCTCATTTATTATTGACCAAAGTCTAAAGACTTCCTTTTCATTTTCAAATGGGGGCTGAGAGGGTCCCCATTCTGAGAAGACACCAATGAGCTCGACAAGATTCATTCATGGCAGGTTTTTTTATTTATTTTTATTTATTTTTTTTTTCCTGCCAGATGATGCAACTCGAAAGGGCTCCTCGAGCACTAATTTCCACAACAATTTTCTCTTTTCAACCCTCTATTATGCACTTGGCGGTTCGACATATCACACCATGAACTACAACCCATTTAATTGATGCTCATAAAATGTCGAAAAGCAAGTGGCAAGAACCGGCTCTGTTAAATAATTATATCATCTCAGTAACTTAAGTTTGAAGATGGAATTTTAAAATATAATTTGTATAATTATTTAACATATTATTTTAAATAAAAAAGTTTTAAACTTGAAATTTATACAAAATTATATTATTTTGTGTTTATTTTTATTTTTATCGAATAGAATAGAGGTGGTGAGATTTGAACTCGTGATTGCTTGGTCAATAAAACTTTAATATCATATCAAATAATCATCTCAATCTAGTAGCTTAAATTTTTAAATAAAATATAAATAATAATTTTATATTATTTTCTAGCATCCTCCAAATAAACAACTATTTTTTTCTTAACCCAACAAGTTTTTAGGCCAGGATTTATAACTATATATTATTGTGTGCAAGCAGAATAGATGTAGGTGGTTGAGTATAAGAGATATTATAGTATTGTTTAGAATTACGTTTCAAATAAAGTTTCATAAAAAAATATTTTTGATGTATTTCAAAATTAAAAACACTTTATAAAGCAATTACTACTACACTTCTATTTCAATAAAAAAAAACTATTTATGGCACATTAAAAAAAACCCATTTAATTTATGCTTATAAAATGTCGAAGTGCAAATGGCAAGAACTGGCTCCGTCAAGTAATCATCTTATTTCAATAATTTAAAATTTTAGATAAGATTTTAAAATATAATTTATATAATTATTTAATCCATTATTTTAAATGAAAACTCTTTGAATTTGAAAGTTGCACAAACTCATGCTATTTTGTGCTTATTTTTTATCGAATAAAATAGAGATGGTGAGATTTGAACTCATGACTGTTTGGTCAACAAAATTTTGATTCCATGATAAATAATCATCTCAATCCAGTAACTTAAATTTTAAAATAAAATATCAATAATAATTTGATATTACTCTTTAGCGTCCTCCAAATAAACAATTATATTTTTCTTAAACCAACAAGTTTTAAGGCCAGGATTTAGAACTATATATTAGTGTGTGCAAGCAGAGTAGATGCAGGTAGTTGAGCATAAGAGATATCATGGTGCCATTTAGAATTGTATTTCAATCAGAGTTTTATAAAAAAAAATTAATTTTTTTTAATATTTTTAAATTGTTTTAATATACTGATATAAAAAATAATTTTTTATAATTAAAAAAATACTATTTTAATATGTTTTCAAACAAAAACATTTAAAAAAATAATCACTACTATACCTGTATATTTATTCTTCAGCATAGAAATTAACTAGAAAAATATGAGGAAGGAATCATTAGGATTAGAAAAGGGAAAGATTTTCCAAAACTTCTCTAATTCTTCGACTATATATTGAATAAGGGATATGATCATGGCTTATTCTTT
>Ga0325411_1006177_pt1 | contig 13180 bp, 12 predicted proteins | sample PopdelMetagenome_13_FD_206181 | JGI IMG/M metagenome (GOLD analysis project Ga0325411, IMG submission 206181) | Populus deltoides microbial communities from Bellville, Georgia, United States - Xylem-PdIQD-R4 | ecosystem: Host-associated > Plants > Phyllosphere > Stem > Wood/Secondary xylem... | reverse complement strand
AATGTTGGATACTAACATGCTTTATATTTGTTATCTTGTTCACTTTTAATACTTTGCTTGTTAAATGGTTAATCTAGATTTATGTTGTATAACACTTGGTACAACAAATGCTTGGCACTTTCATAGCCCATACTGTATGGTATAACCGATACCTGAGCTATGAAAGGAACTTGATTTGTTGTTAACATAAGTTATAATCATGAATGCCTGACTACATTTACAAGTATTAGCATTATTCGAATAAGATAACTAATGTAATAATGTTAACAATTTATAATCTGATTGGAACCTCCTTTGTGTGTGGTTTCCAATTAAATAAAAAGAGTTTATACTATACTTATTTGAAATACCATTAGTGGATCCTCTAACCTTGATATTTGTTGTTATCATTGTTTAATCCTTACGTTAATTTTCCATCTCAAAGTTTTCATCAACTTCTTCTTCTTCTTCATCATCTTTATTATTATCATTATTAATAGTATTTTTGGTATAATTATTACTACTATTACTATTACTATTGTTATTACTATTACTATTACTATTACTATTACTATTATTGTTATTGTTATTATTGTTATTGTTATTGTTATTGTTATTGTTATTATTATTGTTATTGTTGTTGTAGTTGTTGATAATTTATAAAATAACCTCCCTGTGGTTCGACCCCGGTCTTGCCGGGTTATTTATTACTTCGACACTCCAGCACTTGGGAGAAGACATCAATCTTTTGGTCGTTTCAAATTTTTGACGCCGTTGCCGAGGAGGTAAGTTCTTGTACAAATTATAGTATTTATTTTGTTCTCTTTTTACTTTTCTTGTATTTAACTTTGATTCTTTTGTGTTGTTTCTTTTTCTTTTCTTTTCTTTTCTTTTCTTTTCTTTTCTTCCTTTTATTCTCTTCTTACATTAAGTGGTAGACTTTGTACGGTATCCTCATCATTTTCAGAAAACATGGTCGAAGAAGATAACCAATCGCTTCATAATAAGAATAATGAGAATATTCGGGTTAGAACACTTAGAGACCACATGAATCCCACAAGAACAAGTGCACCCTCATGTATAGTTTTTCCTCCTGATGCATCTCATTTTAATTTTAAGCCAGACATTATTCAACTTTTACCATCTTTTCATGGCTTAGATTTAGAAAATTCATACTTGTATTTAAGGGAATTTGAGGGGGTCTGTAACACCTATAATGACTCAAATTGTAGCATGAACACCATTAGGTTAAAACTTTTTTCTTTTTTATTAAAAGATAAAGCTAAAACATGGCTACAAAATTTGAGACCTTGATCCATTCGTGCTTGGGATGAAATGCAACAACAATTTTTGAAGAAGTTTTTTCCATCTCACAAAACAAACTCTTTTAAAAGACAAATAATCACTTTTACTCAAAAACCAGGAGAGACATTTTACCAATGTTGGGATAGGTATCGAGACTTACTTAATACTTGCCCCATCATGGTTTTGATACATGGAAATTGGTTTCACATTTTTATGAAGGGTTAACTCCTAGAGATAGGCAAATGGTTGAATTGATATGCAGTGGAACTTTTGAGGATAAAGACCCTAATGAAGCAATGGAGTACCTAGACTTGCTAGCTGAAAATGCGCAAAATTGGGACACTACAGGAACTTATGAGACACCAAGTAAAACCCAACCTCATACATCTAGTGGAGGTATGTACAACCTTAGGGAAGATCATGACCTCCAAGCCAAGTTTACATATTTAGCTAAAAAAAGTCGAGGCACTAGAATTAAAAAAGAGTGGTCAACTAAAATCTGTTCAAGACATTGTGTGTCAAATCTGTGAAACCAATGAACATTCAACCAATGACTGTCCAACTTTGCCTTCTTTTAAGGAATGTCTCAATGAACAAGCTCGTGCTTTAAACAGTTTTCAAAGGCCCAATCATAACCCATACTCGCAAACATACAACCTTGGTTGGAGAAATCACCCAAATTTCAATTGGAAGAGTGATAACAATACTGCGCAAACTTCACAGCCACCGTTTCAAGCACACCATAATTTCCAAAATTCTCATGGATATGCACCTCCTTATGATCCACCTCCTAGAAGAAATCTTGAGGAAACATTGCATGCATTCATTGAAAAGCAAGAGACAATCACACTCAACTTGCTCAAAGCATGACAGATTTTAAAGATACTCTTGCAAAATTGACATGTGCTCTCAATTTCCAAGAGAAAGGTAAGTTTTCATCTCAACCATAGCAAAATCCAAAGGGGCAATACAATGCAAATGCAAGTAGTTCTGAAAGCCAACACTTGGATCAAGTCAAATCAGTCATCACTCTTCGCAATGGTAAGGCTATTGAAAAACCCATTCTTGAACCTTGTGACAAAGATGATGAGTCAATCTCTAAGGGTAAGAAAGGGGTTGAATCTGAACATTGAAAAGAAAAGACTGATTCCCTGCCAGTACTTCCATTTCCTCATACCATGACCAAACAAAGGAAAGTCAATCACAACTCTGAAATCTTTGAAACTTTCAAACAGGTAAGGATCAATATATCTTTGTTGGATGCTATTAAATAGGTTCCTTATTATGCTAAATTTTTGAAAGATTTGTGCACTGTGAAGAGAAAACTGAATGTGAAAAAGAAAGCCTTTTTAGCCGAACAAGTAAGTGCTATTCTTCATAACAATAATGCTTTGAAATATAAAGATCCTGGTTGTCCTACAATTTCATGCTTTATTGGAGAATATAAAATTGAAAGAGTCTTACTTGATCTTGGAGCTAGTGTGAATTTACTTCCATATTCAGTTTTTCAGAGTCTCAATCTAAGTGAGTTAAAACCAACTTCTGTAACTCTTTTACTTGTCGACAGATCTGTAAAAGTGCCTAGAGGAATAGTTGAGGATGTGTTAGTACAAGTCGATAAATTCATTTATCCTGTGGATTTTATTTTCTTAGACACACAACCTGTTGAACCATATAATTCATTTCCTGTTATTTTAAGACGTCCATTTCTTGCAACTTCTAATGCATTGATTAATTGTAAGAATGGACTGATGAAGCTATCTTTTGGAAACATGACATGGGAGATGAATATTTTCAACATTTGCAAGCAACCTGGAGATGATAATGATTTATAAGAAGTAGATCTTATTGAAGAATTAGTTCATGATCAACTTGAATCTACTTTGAGTAAAATTGAGTTGGATGAATCTGAAGATTTGCAAATGATTTATTCTCAGGAAGAAATCATGGATGAAAAAGACACTGAAAATATTGATGCGGATCTTTTGTCAAGAGTGATAACAAATTCGACATCCGACATCACACCAATCGACGATTACTTTCCTGATGAATCCTTACTTTCTCTTAGTTTAATGCCTTGGTTTACTAAAAATATCAATTTTCTTACTACAGGAGATTTGCCAACTCACTAGAGTACCGAAGACAAAGGTAAGTTTTTGAACGAAGTGAAGAAATTTTATTGGGATGACCCTTACTTATTCAAATATTATCCTAATCAAATATTTTAAAGATGCATTCCTGACAATGAGGTAAGTAGTGTCATTAAACTTTGTCATTCTAAGGCATGTGAGAGTCATTTCTCGTCAAGAAAGACGACTGCAAAAATCTTACAAAATGGATTTTATTAGCCCACCCTGTTCAAGGACATGCATGCATTCTGCAAAACTTGTGAAAATTGTCAAAAAGTTGATACTGGTCAAAAAATTTTACTTTATAATTCTCGACTCCATTTATTTCTTGAAAAACTAAGATCAAGATGGAGCGGTCCATTTATTGTGAAACATGTGTATCCTTATAGGACCCTTGATATTGAGAATCCAAAGAATAACAATGTTTTTAAGGTAAATGGACATCATTTGAAAACTTACTTTGATAATTTTCCTAGTGAAAATGAATTCATTGGTTTGAACGATCCTGTAGATAAAGGTTGATTATTTTTTTCTCACATTGTTTTTGTGTTTCTTTTTTGTGTGAATTTTGTTTTGCTAGTCTTTCTCACCTCGGTCAAATGGCGGGTAACGGTACTCCGTGATTTCAGTCGGTTCTTTCAGTTTCCCATAATAACTGATATCTGTATATATTTGTGCAATTATTTGCTCTTTCTCCCTTCTTTGAATCTCTTCTCCAATTCTCATTTGAAAATGGACACCACTCTTGAAAAATTGAAAATGTACTTTCCCACTCTGCCTCAGAATGCGATTACAAAAATTTACCGTGCTAGGTGTGCAAGATTGAGGTTGTTAATGAATCATGGAATTCTTGAAGATATTCGTTGGCTGATTGAAGCAAAGGTCTGATTATCAAGTGAGTCCTCCAATTCTTTCATCTCATGCATGCCTGAAACAGGTAAAAGCACTTTTGCAAAAAAAAACATCGTGCAAAACAACTGAAAGTCTATCACGAATGTGCCAGATGGACTTGTAATGCAACATGTCATTCTTTAGGAATGGTATCTATAAACTGTGAAGATAAAATACAATTCATTAAAGATGGCCTTAGTAAGGGATCTTTAGATAATCTTCTATTGACCCTTGAGACGCATCCTAGTAGAGATGTGTATCGTGCAATTCATGATTTATGGCCTCAATTCCATAAAGAACATGATCGACTTAGTCTTGGAAATCTGACTATAAAAGACCCTGTTTGCCAGTTTTTAAGAAAACTGGATAGGAAGCCTATCCCCGATCCATAGAGGGCGTTTAAGCCGTTCTTGGACGTAAATCCAAGGGAAGATGTGAGCCACAATCACAACTACCTGTACATACACATGCTTTTTCAAAATAAATAAATAAATAAATAAATAAAGAGAGAGAAAGAGAGTTTGAGACTCCAGTTGGCCTACATATAGATGGTATGATTGTATCTTTAATTTCTCATCTATAAAATCTTCTCTTCCTTCCCTTCATTTCTACTTAACCCATACATTTAACAAATATAAAAGTGTGTAGAAATGACAGGTTCCTCAAGTCATCACATTAGATATATTTGTGTTTTCGGTGGATTCTGTCTTGGGAAAGAAAAGGAGTTTTTAGAATCAGCAAATCATCTTGGTCAGGTATTAGCTGAGAGAAAGATTCATTTAGTGTATGGATGAGGCAGCCTTGGGTTAATGGGGGGTGTGTCAATAGCTGCATTTTTAGGAAGAAGTCAAGTTTTGGGGGTCGTCCCCAAGGCTTTAGCAAAAGGGGACATCATTGGAAAAACAATTGGAGAGGAACTACAGGTCTCGACAATGTTTGATCGAATGAATGCAATGTTTAACCATGCTGACGCCTTCATTGCCTTACCAGGTGGTCTTGGCACATTGGAAGAGATCTTTCATATTTCCTCTTGGGCCCAACTTCACATTCACCATAAACCTATAGGTTTGTTAAATGTTAATGGTTTTTATGATAATTTGTTGTCTTTTCTTGATCAAGCTGTGGAACATGAATTTCTAACATCTTCGGCACGACAAATCATAATCTCTATTGCTACTGCTGAATAATTGATTGACCAATTACAATCTTTCACCCCTGTAATTGATCCTTCCATGGGTCGCATAAATTGGTCAACTAAGAAAAACCGGAAAAAGCCTAGATTGGATTTGAGCATTCGTTTGTGAATCCTCGTGTCTTTTGGTTTTATTATTAGCATATTATTTTGTTTTGTTATTTCTTATATTTGTTTAAGTATGTTTCAGGTTTGTCATTGTTCGTTGTTTCAGGTGGTGCCTTCTATACTCTATCTTTCTATCTTATGACATTGAGGATAATGTCTCGTTCTGGTTGGGGGGAGAGGGTAGTAGTTGACATTAAAAAAAAAACTAACTAACTGTTTTTGCTATTATTAAAACCATTTGACAAAACTGTTATTAGGATGACAGAGTAAGGAAGAATTTTATTGACTCTTGAGATGCATCTTAGTAAATAGTCTTATCAAGGCCTATCATAATACTTCTTAAAATATTCAGGTTTACAAACTCTCGCATTGTTATCACTTGATTCTGCTCATATACTCATTTAACTAATATTCTTAAACCTTTATTTTCACACACACACTTTAACATATGATTGTGGGTTGTATATTGGATTATTACATTATTTATGTTTTTTTGTTAAAGGTAACAACTAAGGGAAAGGGATAGTATATAATTTAAAAAAAAAACAAAAAAAAAACAAATCAATAATATTGATGATAATAAAAACGTAGATAAGTTTGGTTTTGTAGCCTCTCTAACCTAAGCAATTAAGTTCGAAGAGGTGTTTTAACACCTAATACCCTAAAGTCAACTGACTTGAGAGTTATTGGCCCAAAGCTTGTTACATGGGTTAAGGAGAAAAGCTTAAGGGAATCAAACATTGCACTATCTACGTATCAATATCTGCAACCCGAGTTACTAAGCTTGTAGGGGTGTCTCAACACCTAATGCCCTAAGACCAACTAGTCTGGGAGTCATTGTGTTTTAAGTTATATGTATATATATTTCAAAAAAAAAGAAAAGAAAAAAAGAAAAAAATAATAATAGTAGTAATAATAATCCCAACTCAAGGAAGTTAACCTTAAACATTAGAATAAAATATTGTTTTCTTCCAATAAAAGCCTCATCATCTATGTCTTCATACATTGAGCACATAACAAGGAAGGTTTATTAATATTTTGTTTAAGAGCTATTGAGCAGATATATAAAATTTAATGAGAGTTTGTTTATCTTGATAGATTAATGGAAGTTGAATGATAAATGCCTTACTTTGTGGAATTTGCAAATTATTTTACTTATTTTAACACTTTGATTACTAGGGACTAGTAATAAGCTAGTTGGGGGGTGTGATTAGTACTTAAAAGTGCATTTTTATCAAGGTTTTATATCATCATTTTGCACTTGAGGTATCAATAATTCTTTAACTAAAGCATGTTTTATAAAAACATATCTAATAATATAAGATACCTTTCATTTATGAAAAATATTCATCTTAAATGCAGGCCTATCACATAAATAAAAGAATTGATTGATGAGTTGAAGTGCTGAAATTGAAAGGACAAAAAGATGACCAAACTTAGAAAAGAGATGATTGGTGCAGTCTAAACTGGAACACTGTTCGGTAATCGGGTCATATATGGAGCTGTAGATTTTGGATTTAGGTATGCCTTATATGGATAGAACGATAAGACATAGGCCTACAACTTTCATGTGGAGTTCAAGATTTAACAAGGCTGTTTTCAAGTCCAAATTGTAGCAACAAAGAAGAAGTCTGAATCTGTCCTGCAGCCCAGACACTGTTCAGTGTTTAGCCCATATCTCGAGTTCTAGAATTCCAAATGATCTCAATCTTTTTCCCTAGAAAGATGAGAAAATTTCCTAGAACTTTCATGATTTAAGTCTGTTTAAGTTATGACGTTATCAATAATGTTTTTGGCAGATAAGAAGATAAGAATTGTCACCAAGTCAAGATGTGGCCACCTGTTCATCAATTAATCAACAAATCAATGGCTCCGAATTTTGGCCTATAAAAGGAGGCATTTGCCATCTATTTAGGCATCTTGGTGTTTAGATCAAGATCATGCCCTTGCTCTCTCTCTTTTGTAATACTTAAGTTTTGTTTATATTAATCTCTTGTTTATGCCTTTTATTTCCTTTTCTTTACTTAGTTAACTTCTTTCTCATTTATGTTCTTATCTTGTTTATCTATGTTTCTTTCTTTTATTATTTTAGCTAAGTTAATTATGTCAAGGTGAAAAGGGTACACTAATGGTATAAGAATAAGTATAATATAAACTTAACATGGACCTTAATATTGGATACTAACATGCTTTATATTTGTTATCTTGTTCACTTTTAATACTTTGCTTGTTAAATGGTTAATCTAGATTTATGTTGTATAACACTTGGTACAACAAATACTTGGCACTTTCATAGCTCATCCTGTATGGTATAACCAACACCTGAGCTATGAAAGGAACTTGATTTGTTGTTAACATAAGTTATAATCATGAATGCCTAACAACATTTACAGGTATTAGCATTATTCGAATAAGATAACTAATGTAATAATGTTTACAATTTATAATCTGATTGGAACCTCCTTTGTGTGTGGTTTCCAATTAAATAAAAAGAGTTTATACTATACTTATTTGAAATGCCATTAGTGGATCCTCTAACCTTGATATTTGTTCTTATCATTGTTTAATCCTTACGTTAATCTTCCATGTCAAAGTTCTCGTCAACTTCATCTTTTTCTTCATCATCTTTATTATTATCATTATTAATAGTATTATTGGTATTACTATTACTATTACTATTACTATTACTATTACTATTACTATTGCTACTACTACTACTAGTATTATTATTATTGTTGTTGTTGTTGTTGTTGTTGTTGTTGTTGTTTATAATTTATACAATTAACCTCCCTGTGGTTCGACCTCGGTCTTGCCGGGTTATTTATTACTTCGACACTCCTGCACTTGGGAGAAGACATCAATCTTTTGGTCGTGTCAGCATCCATACACATACATTCATTTATTTTAAATAACATGCATGCATGCACCAGGTTGAAATATAGGTCCCCAGAAAGCTCTAATCCACAAAGTTTATAACACCCAACTTCGAGCGAGAAACATAGAAGATGAGTGCGCTCATCGTAATGCTCATTTTCAAGAAAAGTTGGAGTCTCTGAAGGCTAGCGTGGCTTACTTCACCAGCTTACTCGAGCAAACACTAAAAAATGCCTCTAGTAAGGGTCTTCCAATAGACCTACCACTTTTGTTCAAAATCAAACGACAACTTAACCTGAAGAAATAACTTGGAAAGATCTGGTAGATGCTTTTATCAAACAGTTAATGTACACATGGACATTGCTCCTGACAAAACCAGCTTGTCTAACATGGAAAAAAAGGGATAAAGAAAGTATAAGGGAATATGCTCAGAGATGGAAAGATCTAGCGGCATATGTGCATCCCTCACTCTTGGATAAAGAAATGGTCACTCTATTTGCTAACACACTCAAGGCGTTGTACTACGAGCATGTAATAAGTTGTTCGGCATAACAATTCATTGGCACTGTGGCAACAGCTGAACACATAGAGTAAGGAGTCATGAATGGTAGAATTGTCATACCCACCGAGAAAAAGGGTTTTGAAAGGAAAAAGAAAGAGGTTGACCATGTTAAAGGTCGATACAGGGGTAGGAAAAACCAGTTTCAAAACTACCACACTTCATCCCCTCTATCCCAAATTGCCAACAATAACTTTAACTCCTTATTTCCTACCAGAAAACCTATGCCCCAAACCCTCAAAGCCAAAAACCAAACTGAAAATTTCCCGAAGAAGAACTACCAAAGAGTCCAGGAAAAACTACCCTTAAACGAGATGTATTAAAAGCTACTAAGCATTGCATATGTAGCTCCCGAACCCTTGGCACCTTTTTAGCCACCATACCCCAACTTGTACAGGTCAGACCTAACATGCAAGTACAATGCTGGTGTTGCAAGACATAACATTCATACTTGCAGTGCTTTCAAGAAGAAGCCCACGCAGTTGATTAAAGCAACTTGTATAACATTCGAAGAAAATCCAAACATGAGTACGAACCCCTTACCCAATCATGCTTCAGGTAGTGGATCGGTAAATGTACTAGAGGCTAAATGCCTAGGGAATTTAAAAGTGTCGATGGTAAAAGCATGATGTGAAGAAGGCAACATGAATTTTTGAGGAACTCGAATTCAAACAGGTATCTACCATAATTTTTTGTCTACACCATTGATGAGGTCCTTACAAGAGCTTTTATAAGGAAACTAGCCTAAGAGGAAGTGTACTCGAGTTGGAAAATGGAGCCTGCTCCTATTGTGTTAAAAAAAAATTAACTGCCTTTGTTTGATCATGTCTGCAGATTTATTTTGCTTTTGTCATCTTTCAACTTGTTTTAGTCTTGTCAGGAATTTGGCTCATAATGCCACAAGAGTTTCTTTGTCAACTAAGCCTTTTTTTTTAATAACATCATGTATTTTCTCGTGTTCAAGATGTGCCTTTATTTTTTTTTTCATGCAAATAACACACCTATACGAGCATGCATTTTACTCATAAAACCACTGCAACAAGAATTCTTTGGTATGTTTCTTTTTTCCCCCAAAAAAACTATGTACGATCTCAAGTTTTCACAAGAATTTTTGGGAAATCAAAGTTTTAGTACAAAAGCAGAAATTAAGGTGTTTGTTCTAACAAATAAGTTTTAGATATTCAGGTGATCTCTTAGAAAGGTGATCATACACCTAGAAAAACTTGAAGAGTAACCCAAACACCTTGAAATGACTTCAAAGCTGAGTTTTTGCTAAATGAATGATGAGAAAGCATTTTGCATGTTCTCATGAAAAATAGCATGGCTTACCAATCATAAGTGCATGGGTTTAAAATGAGAAAAAACCATCTTTGATAATCCTATCACAATACTAAAATATACCTTTTGCAATCTCCATTGTTTTTCTTGAAAAATAATCATGGCTAGGATCACATCCCACAATGGAAGACAAGCGCGAGAAACATGTAAAAAGAACTTCAATGATTAAAGATGCCCAAACAAAGCTGAGGGGCATGAAAGAATCCAAAAGGTTTGAGCATTCCACAAAAATAACTTATATAATGATGCTTAAAACCAGATAAAGAAAGTCAAAACGCCCAAGTCTGACAATAAGGGGCACGATGGACCATTTTGCAAATAAATTCCAAGGTCCAGAAATCTATGGACCAAAAAGAGGTTAAGAAACAAGCACTAATGATCCTTAGTCTTGAAATTTTTTAAACACCTTTTGAGCTTATAAATATCCTTTTACTTCATAATCAAGAGCTCAAACCTACATTACGTGCTTATTCAAGCCTTTTCTGATCAAAGGCAGACAATCTAGATCGATAGACAATGTTTTTCCATGTGAAACAATCTTTATTATTCATAAAAATAAAATGAATGCTTTAAAGACCGGTTCTCTGAAACCTTGAAATTAAATCTTGAACTATTTTGACCAATAAAACGTCATTTAACTCTTCTACCAAAAAAAACAAAACAAAGACTTTCAAAAATGCCCATGGGAATCACTTGAATTATTTTTAAAACAAGTTTGTTTTAAAGGAACATCAAAATAGATTTTTTGTGTTTGGTGTTGCTACCTAATTTTTGTCCCAGTGTTTGATAAATATTTGAAAAAAAACCAAAAATTGAAAAAAACAATGAAAACCTAAAAAAAAATTGCATTCTTGATATATTTGCATCGTTTTAAGCATTTTCAACATTATCTCAAAAGAATTTAAATTTTCAAAGGTATTTTGAACTCGTTCAACTTTTAACGCATTAATTTTACAATCACTGATTTTTCTTATTGAGTCGACGTTGATATTATTTGTTTTCAAAATAAATTCAAAATACAAAAAAAAAGAGTTGAGGTACCAATGTGTTTTGGGGACCAAACCACTTTACTTATAAATAGAGGTTCCACATGGTTTTTTTTGTTATGATTTTTTTCAAAATTATCTTTGTCGATTTTATTTTTTTAATATTGAGTTAATTGAGAATTATAATTACAATAAAGCTAAATCATATGAGAAAAGCACTGTAGCTTTCCTTATAAAACACTGTAGATTGCTACAATGTCTTCCACATGGTTTTTTTTTCTTATGATGTTTTTAAAATTATCTTTGTCGATTTTATTTTTTTAATATTGAGTTGTTTGAGAATTAAAATTATAAGTAAAGCTAAATTATATGGGGAAGCACTGTAGCTTTCCTCACAAAACACTGTAGATTGCTACAGTGTTTCCAACGTAGTTTTTTTGTGTTTTTTATGATTTTTTTTTTAAATTATCTTTTGTTGATTTTAATTTTTTAATATTGAACTGGTTAAGAATTTAGCTTTGTAATTTTTTTTCTTTAAAACACTGTGGATTGCTGTAGTGTTTCCCTATTTGGCTTTTTTATTATTATGATGATTTTTTTTCAAAATTATCTTGTATAATAAAGCTAAATCATGTGGGGAAAACATTGTAGCTTTCCTCACAAAACACTGTGGATTGCTACAGTGTTTCCACTCATAATTTTTTTTTCCAAAATTGTACTTATCAATTTTTTTTAATATTGAGCTGGTAGAGAATTTAACTTTGTAATTTTTTTTATTAACAAAAAAGCTAAATCATGTGGGAAAAGAATTGTTTCTTTCCTCATAAAATATTGTGGATTGCTGCAAATCATTCTATTCAGTCTCTAAGTTTTCTTTATCACCAACACAACTTTTTTTTCATCATGAAATATTAGCTCCATCACACCTTTAGTTTCTATTACTTATCTAGCACTGGTTTGCAATTATAATACCACCAAGCACATTTGTTTCATAAGCTCGTGGCAGCGCATAAGCATGTCATCTATTACTTTGTACAATAAAAAAACTTTGGGGGCAACGAACTCCTTCACTATTTATATAAAAAAAGAAGTAGGTGGTTTTTTTTTTTTTGCGTTTCTTCTTCTTTTTGTTATTTTTTTGTTAAATTTGCCTTCATAAATTATTTTATTTATTTTTTATAAGATTATTATAGTTTCAAACAAATATTTTAACATTGATTTGTGTTTAATTTTACAAGCATCTATTATTATTATTATTATATAATTAATTAAAAATTAGTTTTTTAAAAATAAAGTTTTTAGATTCAGTGGAGTCCATCACTGGATCGTGAATTTGACGGGTTAATTCATGAAGACCGGATCGATCAAATATATAACCATCTCAATACAAAGAAAACCAATATGATTTTTTAAAAATCAAATCATGTTTTTAACCGATTATTTGGGTTCTTTTTTTATTCTCTAAATAGATTTGGTTATATCAAGACAATTCTTATATAATTTAATTTTATTTATTAAATTAAATTTAATAATAATATTAAATAGTCCCATAAAGTTCAAAAAGATTTTAGTTCTGCAGACTAATTTGACCATACTCCATTGATAAAAACAATTACTACATTATTGTCTCTTGTAAAAATTCCACATAAATTTCAACCCTTCAAATAATATTTGTTCACGTTTGTTCGATAATGTGATTGGAAGTGTTTTTTTGGAGAATAAATTGAGAATAGTTAGGAGACTAAGTTGAAGTCAGTCCAATATTTAGCTTCAATCTATAAAGAACCCGAACCTGTTGTTCCGCTATTTAGAAGCGGTC
>Ga0325411_1006176_pt1 | contig 13180 bp, 5 predicted proteins | sample PopdelMetagenome_13_FD_206181 | JGI IMG/M metagenome (GOLD analysis project Ga0325411, IMG submission 206181) | Populus deltoides microbial communities from Bellville, Georgia, United States - Xylem-PdIQD-R4 | ecosystem: Host-associated > Plants > Phyllosphere > Stem > Wood/Secondary xylem... | reverse complement strand
CACACACCAGCCTCCTAGTCTATACAACCCAAAATTACAGCACAAGCATAATAGATCCACTGAAGTTTTACTATCAAACACACTTATTCTTGTAATGAAACAAGACAATATTATATTTACCATGAAAATGTAAAATTGATATTGAAATGGTGAGTTTACCGAGTTTAAACAATTTTAGTTTGATTTTATTGATTTTTAATAATTTAAACAATTTTATCAGTTTAGTTTTTAAATTAATTTTGCTTGCTAAGTATATTTTTAACTCATAAAATTATATAATTTTATAAGTTAATTTATAATTTCAATAACTGTGATTAAGATGAACAATAAGATATAAAAAATAAAAGACTGATTTTTATTTATTTAATACACTTATTTTTGTAATGAAACAGGGCAATATTATATTTCCGATGAAAGCAGAAAACTAATATTGGAATCACGAGAGTTTATAAATTTTACTGAATTAAAATGATTTCAATCTAATTTTATTAGTTTTTAAATTTTAAATCAATTTTGCAAGCTAGATTTTATGAGTCAATTCATAACTTTTGGCTGCGGCTGTGAATGGTAAGTGCACTTTATTGCACCGTTTATTGCTGGTAGCCGTTATCATTGAAAATTGCCATTAGGTTATTGATAATTATAGCCAGCCCTGAAAGCAGCCATCTAAACTCAATTTTTCTTCGAGTAAATCACACAGAATGCATCCCCATGAAGCATGAAAATATGAAAATTATACCCAACAAGTGCAGATTTCCACAGGTAATAATAAGCCAAAACATCAAATATAATTTCTGGATCATACACTATTACTATCAGATAGTACGTATACCTTAAGCACCAGTGATTATTTATATACTGGCATACGTATTTCAGGCCATTGAAACTTCAAAACCATCTTCGCAGCAGTCAGCCACAACCACACTCCTCTGAACGTTTTTGTATGAGTATCGCCGAGCTAAGAACACGTATACAATCAAGTTTGCTGCGGTCATGCCGGCTATAAGCCAGTAAAAATAGTCGAGGCGGCTACTGTTCAAGTCTTTTCCAAACCAACTCTTGCCAAATCTCCCAGTCACATGATCAATGGCTGTTATCAGAAGACTACTGATGAAGTTTGCAGCTCCGATCACACTAAGGTAGAAGGCAATGCCTAGGCTTCTCATAGAATCAGGAACTTGGTCATAGAAGTACTCCTGCAAGCCCACCAGAGTAAAGGCATCTCCTACACCGATAATGATGAATTGTGGAGCCAACCAGAAGACACTCATTGAAAGTGAACCCTTCACTGGATCCTTCTCTACAACACCCAGTCTCTTCCTCTCAACCAGTGCTGAAACTACCATTGTGGAGATCGAGAAAAGCATTCCAAAGCCAATTCTCTGCAGGATTTTGATGCCTCGCTCGTTTCCTGTAGCCCTTCGCAACACTGGGACAAGGATCTTCTCATAAATCGCCACAGCTACTATCATTCCAAAAGCGGAAAGCGCGAAGATTGAGGCTGGAGGGATCTCCAAGCCATTACCAATATTTCTGTCCAACATAGTGCCTTGCTTGACGAAGAAGGTGGCTGTTTGTGCTACAGAGATTCCAAATGGTAACGTAGCTAGCCATATTGGGATCAAATTGAGAATAAGCTTCATCTCTTCAACCTTGGTCACGGTTGCTAGTGTCCAAGGATCTTGCTTTTCAGCACAATTTTCCCAATGCTCCACTATAGCGGCTTTGTCAAGAAACCTGTAATTCATATGGGATCGTTAAACGAGCAGTTTAAGACATTTTGGGTGATATATACGAGCCAAATTAATTACAAGGATACGCACTGCAATTATTTAATGGAAATTATTATATCATTCAGTTCACTTAATTGCTTACTTGAGACTTTCGGTATGGCAGAGAAGCCTCCCTTTATTCACTCGTGACTTGGGAACTTCATGCAATTCAGCAGGATCAGAAGGATATGGCAGGTTTCTCTTCTTAATGGCAGCTGCTAGGACCTGCAACATTGGGGTTAAGGGGCTCCCAGGTGGCACATGATAGCGGTAAAATGGCCTTCCTATAATGAAGATGGCTAGTGATGAAGCCATAACTGTTGTAAGAATGATATCTGCAGCACCCCAACCAACACGATCTTGCACGTAAACAATTACAGTCACACCAAGTAGAAGGCCACAACAAAGGCCAAAGTTCCACCAGTTGAAATAGGACATCTTTTTCTTTCTTTCTTCACTGTGATTCTCGTCGAATTGGTCAGCTCCAAAACTCTCCAGCGAGGGTTTGTGCCCTCCGGTTCCAATGGAGATCATGTAAATGGCTATAAAGAAGACCATTTCATGAACCTTCCTAGGCTCCAGACACACAGCTGCGTCACAAGCCTTTAGACTTGGTACAAACGTGGACATTGTTAAGAGAATCAAGCCCTGGGGGTTCAAATAGATAAAAATAAAACTCTCAGAACAAATTTAATAAAAATAAATGTTCGGAATAAACTATGAAATTAACAAGTAATTAATTTTTGGCTTTTTTCAAAGACGATGATGGAGTGTTCCGAGAGATTCTGCTTCTGCTTTTAGGTATTCTTTTGCCTTTGAACATCACTAAAGATGGATGGGTGGTCATTAACATCATTTTACATGGGCTTTGCCTGGCTACTAAACTGGATCAACAAAAACTTTCACGAAATCAATGAAGCAAAATGGACATAAAGCCTAAATTTGGCTTTCATGGTCTACCTTAACTTTGTACGCCCATCTTTATCACCATAAGTTTTTTTTTTTAAAATTAATTAAATCCTTTATACTTTTTTTTTTTAAACTAATTAAACCCTTTGCATATTAGGTTGTGTATTACGAGATAGAAAAAATTATGGACGATAATTATGAAAAAAATATAAGGGTAAATCTTCACCCTTTTTATTACTAACATTTTAACCTCTTTAGACTCTACGTAATATTCTGAATTTTAAATAATGGAATATTTAAGTATGGTTAAATATAAAACCTTGCCATTTTTTTTTAAAAGACATATATAGAAAAAGAATTTACCAGAAGGTAGACAACAGACGAAAGAAAAACAGTTGTGAATCGGCCGAAGTAAGCATCAGCAAGAAAGCCTCCAAATAAGGGCATCAACGTAGTCACACCAGCCCAGTAGTTTACATTCCTAGCGGCTGTCTTGAGGTCCTGATGAATCACCTTGGTAAGGTAAATGATGAGGCTCGTTGCCACTCCAAAGTAACTCAATCTCTCACTGAATTCAATGGCTGCCAAACAGAAAATAGTTAAAAATCATAACCCAAAACGAAAGAAACAACCACTGTGCCGTAGGGTTTCTGGACCCTGACCCGTTTCTGTGACATAGATTTCTTCTTTTTCTCATGAGATTCTACAAGTAAACAAAGGATTTGTGCCCTTTTTGTGGACCTTACCACGTATCTTTGTAGCCCATTAAAGGCTGCATTCATTGGCCACATAAAGCAGAAGAAGGACCCCATGCAGAGCATAAGTTCTTCTTCATATTTGTGATTGTAATCGAAGAATCAATTGTAAGCAACTTTTACTGATGTTGACAAGAACATGTAGGAATAATTGCATTTCACTAAACAAAAACACAATAACGTACAAGTTGATTTATTTTTCCTATTGTTAATTAGTTGGATAACTATTCGATCTTATAAGCTCTTATTTTGAGAATCTTTTATATGCATAATTAAGATTAATTCAAGAAGTATTCACAAAAAAAGAAGAAGAAAGAAATAATGTTGAAATCCGGATTAGTTTTTTGTATTCCATGGCAAACAGCTTTATGTATATCTTATAGCGACTATATATATACATATAGACACACCCACAGGTACAAGAAAGGCTTGAGTATGAGCTCATAGGAGGTAGGCTTACCGATGATTTTCTTAGCCATCAACGTCCCTTTTATGAATCTACTCTTTGTTTTCTGTTTTTTTTTTCTTAGAAGATCAACACATATATTGCCATACTCTTCTCCTTGAAACAAATACATTACAAACCATGCAAGGCATGCAACCAAGAGATTGTTTTTGCCTTTCTGAAAGAAAAGACGTTTAATCCAAGGATTTCTAAAATGCAGACTAGGTCTCACTTTGAAGTGAGAAGAATATTGAGTGCAGTTTCTTTCTGATTTTAAATATATTTATGAGCTTCACCATGTAAGAACTTTACCCAGATCCCACAAGAAAGGAAATTAGTAGTACTTGAGAGATTAATATTTATGCTATATATATTAATTAGCATGAGTCCACCAGCTTGTCCTCTAGCAGACTTCAGGTTTTATGAACATTACCGATTAGTTTGACCATTTGTAAGAACACAAAAAGAAAAAAGAAAAAACATGGTCATGACAAAAACTGTATCAAATACCTAGCTAACTTGCATGGATAGACATTCTCGTTACGGAATCATGAGAAGAAAAGTGATGAGTTCCAAGAAGAGCCATCCGCCAGTATTTTGTTTTTCAACAATAAAGGAAGAAGAGTCCTATTTCTGGGAGTAATATTCATGGCTAAATTAATTTTCCTAAGTAGAGTTTAGAGAAGCTCGATATTCTAGCTACGGCTGATAAGGAAAAGAAGGCATTGGCCCTCTCCGTGGCTTCATCCTTCTTGTAGGTAACCAAACAGAGCATAAAATACGAAGAGAATAATAGTATAAAGTACAATAATTTGTCGGCAACTCTTAATACTTCATTGCATGAAAATGTTTAGTGCTTACCGATGATGAAGAGTGTTGCTTTCCAAACACCAGTAGAGGCCCGGAGGGGAACCCTTCCTTTATGATCCACTGAGGAATCATAAACCCATTTCTCTTCATCAACACCTCTTGTTTCTACTCCCTTCTTAAGCTCCATCCCTTAGCAGATACTTGATAATGTCTTTCCAAAGCCCTAATATATATTTTTTCTATCCAAGAGTGCTGGCTACCATGGATGTGGATTTATGGAAGAGAAGCTTGCTTTGGGCGTCTTTATATAGAAGAGGATTTGCTTCGTTGACTCATTGGGGAAAATTCCTTATTCCCTGCACACTACAAAGAAGGTAAAAATATTTATTTGGAGATTATCGTGAAAGAGAAAATGGTCATTTTATCCTTCTACTTCCACTCATCAGGATGTCATTGTCAGTCTACAGATGGGAATGGCATCCAAATGCTAGTTTTTCCTTTCTTTTTAGTCCGGGGCCAATTCGACCCTTTAGTAAGGAATCTCGTAACCTCGCGATATTCCTTTCCACCACTAAAATGACAGCGAAAATCCGAAGCAAATGCTGCCTTCATAGTTCGTTCCACCGGATTAAATTCAAATTGGAAAATATTTTTGGAATTTGCTCAATTGTAATATTTTAGAACGTTAAGTAAATAATTAGTGATATTTTATTAATTATTTTCTACATCTACCTTAAAAAAGAGATAAATACACTATATATATATATATATATATATAACTTCCTGAATCCATCGTAAAAAAAAAGAGAAAATAAAACGCATGTCCCATACAAAATAATAAAAATATGTCTTGATAGAATTTTTTTTTCTTTTTTTTATACTTATCTCTATAGAAACCACCATAAAATTTCCTCATCTCCAACTAAACCCACCACCATGTGATAATATTCTTGAAGTTCAATGTCGTCTTTTTAGATCATCGTTTATGGTAAAGTTTCAATTAAAGTATTCCATTGCTCAATTTAACTTATGTAGACAGGTTGCTTTCTGTCTTCCAAATGTAAAACAAATTATCGACCATGCCTTGCACTAATCGTCCCTTATGCTAGCAATATTGTTGATTGTTGTAGTACTGTAAACTCATTTTGAATCTTTATATTAAGATGAACAAAGAATCTAAAATAGGAAGGGCATTCACTATAAAATAGGTCTTTAAGATGTATTTTTTTTTATTGAACTGCCAATTATCTATCATAGATTATTCTTAGTGATTTTCTCTTCGTGTGGAAATATTTGTGCCATTTCTTGAAATTTGGTTTCTGGGTTTAGAACTTTATTGATAGTTTCTTGCATAATTGTTTCCTTGAGCTGTTGATGATTGAATTTGTTACTTTGCTATTTGTTGTTTATGAACTTCCATTTATTATAAAGAAAGCTAAATTACATGGTGTTTTCAGCTGTAAACACAAATTATTGTGAATTGCGATAATGAAATTTACTTGGATATGATGTGTAATTAAAAGGATTATGAGGGTGTTTTAGTATTGTCAAATTCTTTTTTATTTTTATTTTTTATACATAAAGTTACTGGTGTATGCTCCACACACTATAGGAAGTGGGCGGCGCTTGTGCCATTAAAAAGGCGTGTGAGACACCTCCTGGTAGTCAAATCTGGCCATTCGCCGTTTACATAGATGCACAGACGTGCCCTCTTCTACATAGTGCGACACATGTAGACATATCATGATTAATGGATTGTTGCCGGTGATCGATTGTTTGTATTTTTTCTTTCTTTTCTCTCTTCTGATAACTAAAATGCACAATTATTCTCTATTTATTTGTTATTTGTTTGGGCCTGATGAATACACCAGACCCAAGCTACTTAGGTCTGGGTACCACGTCAGACCCAAGGTCCTTGACTTTGACAGCCATGTTGATGTCAGACCCAGGCGCGGCCAGACCTAAGCACGGGTCTGGCATGGTTGCCAAACTAAGACACAGGGGTCTGACATGATTGCCAAAACAAGGTGCGGGTCTAACATGGTTGTCAGACCCAAGCGCGTGTCTGGCATGGCCCCAGACCCAAGGCTCTTAAATATTCTCTCTATTCTTAATATTTATTTTTACATTTTAAAAAAATAATATTGACCCGTTGCGGAGTGCATGTCAATATACTACTGATACTCTAGATTCACAAACACATGTAATTTGTAACAGCCCGGCCCAACTTGCCATATATTATCCACTTTGGGCCTTACCGCCCTCACGGTTTTGTTCCTAGTGACGCGAGCCCACATTTGAGCCTGACGCCTCAAAACACGTATGACAAGATGACAACCAGCACTCTTAATAAAGCCAGCTACCAAACCCTCACCTGCCGACGTGGGATATTACAATTCACCCCTCTTAAGGAGCCTGACGACCTTGTCGGCATAATCGAACAGCCAGTGAGGTCGGCTCTGATATCAAATGTAACAGCCCGGCCCAACCTGCCATATATTGTTCGCTTTGGGCTTTACCGCCCTCACGGTTTTGTTCCTGGTGACATGAGCCCACATCTGAGCCTGACGCCCCAAAACACGTATGACAAGTTGACAACCATCACTTTTAATAAGGACAACTACGTACCAAACCCTTACCCGCTGATGTGGGATATTACATAATTAATTTAAATTTCTATACCAATAAATAAATAAATAAAAGTTAAGGTACAAAAGTCACAACCGTTTGAAGCTTAATAGATGCAATGCTAGGACATTGTAAATTTAGTAAAATGGTGATATTTGTGGATTTGTTTCAAACTTGGAAGATATAATTTTTTTTGAATGATACAGTAAGATAATGAAATTGCAATGCAAGTACATGCTTGCAAAATTCTGAATCCCGAAGCTTAATAGATGTAATAAATTTTCTTTAGTTCCACAAATGTTGAGATATAAGGTAAGGTCACCTATATATATACACGAACGAGGCCGCTAGACGAAAATAACTAGTGCCTGAGGAAACTGTTTGAGTTTGACGATTAATTCTTTATTTTATTATATTATAGAAATTAACAAGATTAATTTATTATTAATCCAATATTAAATGATAAAATTCAATAAAAAACCGACACTAAATGATGAAACTTGCAACAAAAACAAAACCCAAAAGCTATATATATATATATATATATATATATATATATAAGCGGGATTTTTCTGCTTGACGTTGGTGCTCCCCTTTTCTAATACACCAGGATTTTTTTAGGCATTCCTAAGGCAATTGAAAGACAGAAGAAAGGCATACTTAACCTCCGTGCTTTAGTCTTGTTTCGAGTGGATTGCTATTAGGACAGTTTATACCTTTCCTTCTTCCATATTTTCCATTACCTTTTCCCTCAAAGTAGTATTAACTTGGAGAGTAAAAACAAAATGAGGGGTGGTTGGGGCCCCGGGATAGCTCTAACCTGTGGATGACAATTAATGGTGGTGGTTTTAGTAAGAACTAGTTTCCTTGTCTGCCTGCGAGCATGAATTCAAGGTGTAATAGAGTGTTTTTTTTTTGATAAATTATGTAAAATCATAACATATAAAATTGAATTGATCCAAACTCTATGTGAAAAAAAAATAAAAATTCATTAATCGATGATGTTCAAATTCCATTGATCATAAGAAAATCTAAAATAATGGGTTGATTGTGTGGAATTCATTGACAATGCCAGTAAATCTTGGCCAACTACCAACCTTGAGAAATCTCAATCCGATTGCTTGCCCTGAATGAGCTTCAAGTTAAATGTGTGAGAGTTGCTTGATTTGAAAGATACAAATCCAAATTGAAAGATTGATAAAAATGTGGGTCGGCCAATGAAATAAATGCATAAGGACCAAATAAAAAAGAAGGTTCAAGGGCAAAAAAAAAAAAAAAAAAATTCAGAAAAATATGAAATAGTAGCTGCAACAATGATTTACATTCACAAATTAGTTTTTGTTAATAGTTGGATAATATTAATTATAAGTACTGTATTAATTTTCTTAAATTATACTACGAAACTTTACGAGTTTTTTTTGTTAAAATTTAATATGGTGCAAACCGCGTTCTAAAAAATTCAATTTTTTTTGTTAAAATTTAATATGATCTATATGTTTTGGATCGTTTTGATGTGCTGATGTCAAAAATAATTTTTTTAAAATGAAAAAACATCATTGACATGTATTTCAATAATAAAAATTATTTGAAAAATAACTCACACTGTTAAACATATTCTAAGTAGAACCCGCGTATCTTAGTGGCATCGCCAAAGTCAAACTCATTCCAAAATAGATATTGGTGGCACTTAAGCATAGCTGCTAATTCAAATGCGTTGGGAGTTTTGGGACTGTTAGAATCATATAGAAACTATTTATTTCTCAAAATCTTCATTGCCAAGAAGAATGGAAGTATGAACCTTTTGGTGAACAAAGCTTTATGTAATATAATCGAAACCAACTTGATTCAAAATGCTCACTGAGGATTAACATAATGTAATTAAAAAAATGTGACCTTTCACCTTTTCAACAAACTTTTCCCAACATGATCGCCACACAAACAGACAATTATAATAGTGGCAAAAAGTTGATATGATTAGAAAAAAATGTCAGATTAAGTGGAGATCAAAGCATACTATTGATATACTATTTAGCTGAAACAATTCGAAACTTTTCTCTGTCCAGTGAGCTTATTATTGGGTTTGTTTCTGAAATATGCAGATATAACAAAAATAATATATTTGAAATTTTTTTAGGAGTCATAAGGATACTGTTAGATAAATTTAGGGTTATTTAGAGTTTATATGTAAATTACTTGAAGATCATATATTCTTTTTGATTTTGAATAATTGCTTCAAGGCTGAGTTATCGTAAACCAGAAGCTGTCAAAGTGTTTGGTTTCTAACAATAATCCACACGAACCATTGTACTTTGCTCACCTTTTTCACAATCCACATGAAATAAAAGGCATAAATTTCTATTTATAGAGAAATCTAAAAATTATATAAATTATAAAATATCAATTTGCTGCTTAAATAATATTATATATATTGTTTTAGACTAATTTTAGAAATTTATTCAATCAAATCCCTACTTGATTTTTCTAGATCTAGAATTGTAATTCCCTATATTACACTCCAGTCCTCAATTTCTAAAACTTATTTATAATTAAATCACACTTGATTAATCATTTCATTTTAATTTCTAACCAATGATTCTAATGTGTGTGACCCATTAGGTTCTCTAATAAATTAGTCTAAATATAAATCACAATTCTAAATGAAATAGGATTAAATAAATAAATTTATTATCAATTCAGTAATTGATTGATTTATATTCAAAAACCAAGTATAATGTTTAGTAACCTGTCATGATCTCCTAAATATTAAAAAAGTCATAAGTGATTTGACTTAACCTTTCAATGACCAATTTCTTAATATAATTATTATCTCTTCATCAACAATGTTTCAATTTATACATTATAACATGGAGTGTGTATACTATGTCAAATCATGTTTATTTTTAACACCACAGTCATTGATTTTTTGAATAAAAACTTTATACAAATCTTATTCCACCTTACACAAGGATTTACAATAAATACTATTTAAAAACAGATGAAATATTTTCTCTAATTTATCTAGGGTGATGAAATCTCTCTTGATTCATTGATTCTTTGAATAAGATTTGAAACTCTATACAAATCTTTTTCTACATTGCGCAAGGATTTACATTCAATTTTATTTAATAACAAATGAAATATTTTCTCTAATTCATCAAGGGTGATGAATCCTCTCTTGATTACTTAAATATCTTCATGTAGTTCATGTTATACCCAATATCTACCCATTTGTTACCATTCATTAAGATAATATGTAGTAAGATCAAAACATAACACTCCTTATATAAGATAACTTAGTGATCTCAAGTCTAAGAATCATATGACATTCTCATGCAAGTCAATTCAATGAACATGTCATCTGACAAGTACCTACATATTAGTTTAGGTATCATTCACACCTCAGCTTATAAGAACAATTGCTTCTTTTCATAGAGAAAATAATATAATATATACCAGTTTCAACAACTCTAATTAATATTCAGTCTTAATAGAGTATTGACTAAAAATATTTTAGGAACAAAATAATAAATGACCTCTCTCTATACTGAATCTGAGAAAGAGTACTCAAAAAATAGATGATCATAGGTCTTCATATGTGAACCACATAAGATACATACCACAAATGTGATGATCTAAAAAGTCCGTAGTATGTTCATAGTGCGTAGACGACCCAAAGAGACAAGCTATAAGATGAAGGAGTGTCGTGAGATATGTCTTTGAAACCAGAGAAGATGGTGCATAGTACTTTTAGGCCTGATATCTTGAAGTGCCTCTCAAGCTGAATCAAAAGTGTACCTCCTTGTAGAATGACCTGTCCAAACATAGTGTTCTAGAAAGCTAACTCGAGTATGGAATCTAATGCGGTCCTATATCTACTAAAAGTCCTGACTACCCGAAGAAAAGTATCAACCACCATCCTCAATAATGTCTGCAACCTTTGCATTCCAAGACAATTCAGAAATAATGATTTGATGTAATAGAAATCTCATAATTATAATAATTTTATAATTTTTTTTTGTAAAATATCTTTGTCCCAAGAATTCTTTATCTTTACTCTAGATTCGTTAATCAAATATTTGATTCATTAATTAAATATCTAATGAATATTAAAATAAATAAATTTTTATTAATAAATTAAATATATTTATATGAACAAAAATTAATGTTACAGGAAACTAATTGAATATATATCATATACAGTAATACTTATCCCATTAATAGAGAATGTGGTTTCGGTTTAAAGATCAACACAAATAATTCAACTCTATAAATGGACTCAATGGCAAGCTCAACTAGTCTGTGCTTCTGGTCAACTTTAAGTTCATAACATGAAGTACAATATTCAGTGGCTATAGTGATGAATGAGTGCGTATCTTTTTATTGGTGGTTAGAGCACTCTGGCTTTATACATCATGATTAACCTCTCTATAAGTTATAAAACGACGCAGGGATTCGCCATCCAATTATTTAAATATTCTTAGAGCTAATTAAAGCTAGCACATTATCAATTGCAACATTTTTGGGCACATATCATAGCAGGTTTGTAATTGAAGCAAAAAATAGAGGGGTCTAATGATGGGAAACTCCTTTTTCCAATGAACCATGTGTTTTTCGTTTGCGTTTTAATCTCTTCTTTTTGCTTGTATTCGCACCTCCGTAATTTCAATCAAATCGTAGAATGCAATGTTGTCATTGCTTAGCACAAGTGACAGAGATAGACATAGATGCAATGCAGGTGCAGAATTTACGCCCAGTTTCTAGTAGTCAGCTTATGTTTTGATGCGTGTCAGAATCCACTATTTCCCATCATAGTCCTTTCATTCTCAGATCACAGCCATTCTAGGCTATGCCTGAAGTTTTGCACAATCAACAGTATCTTGGAATTTCTTGGGGGGCGTATAGATTCAACAACAGCGGCCTAAGAAAATAATTAGCCGTGATCCTGGGAACATATTCGAAGATCTTCCAGGAAAAAGAACGAAGCACATGTAGCACATGCCATGTTATAAATTTAATGCATGCCTCTCTAGTGTTTAAAGTTTGGAAGAATAAAGTTTAGGCATTGGTCACTGTAAATGGCGCTTTCACACAAACATCTGGGTACTTCAGGCGTAGCCTAGAATATTTACGTAAATTAGGTAGAGAAAAAATATGTGTGGAACCATGATCAAAATATTATCAAACTTTAAATCACTCGATTTGGAAGCCTAAGATAAACTATTTACTTTATTACTATGATTTGTTTGATTCAACTGATTGAAGAAAGTCAAAACCAACATGCAAAATAGCTGATGCTTAGAAATATACGAGCATAGGAAAGCTTTTGGAGCTATCAGAACATGGGTGTACAATGGTGTGTTTCACCATATATTCAAAGAGATAGATGTATAGAAACTACGAAAACAATTAGGGAGTACATAGAAAGGAAAATTGCACGGAATAAAGCTTAATTATGTGAGAAGGAAGGTTATGAATTTGTATCAATGAGATGAAAGGTCTGTAGCTGAACACTTTAGTGACTTCTAGTATTTAGTGTTTGATTAATCAACTAATAACCATGAAAATAATGTTAGATGATGAGTTGCAGGCACAAATGCTTTTGAAGACTGTGCTAGATAGTTGAGAGACGTCTTTCGTTATAATACCAGGTAATTATGCTCCAAATACTGTTTTGTCACTATCTTTTTTCTTCATTGGAGATAACTCATTCAATGAAAAAAAAAGATGAAGTGAAGTAGTAGCAGATGATGCAAAGGCTCTTGTCATAGAAAATAGGTGGAAGAGTAGGAAAAAATAATTCAATGAACACTAAAGATCTAGAGGCATACTATAGTTTAGTGGAAGTTTCAAATTTTATCACT
>Ga0325411_1006173_pt1 | contig 13182 bp, 7 predicted proteins | sample PopdelMetagenome_13_FD_206181 | JGI IMG/M metagenome (GOLD analysis project Ga0325411, IMG submission 206181) | Populus deltoides microbial communities from Bellville, Georgia, United States - Xylem-PdIQD-R4 | ecosystem: Host-associated > Plants > Phyllosphere > Stem > Wood/Secondary xylem... | reverse complement strand
CATGTGAATATAAGATAGACATGTTATAAATAATAAAGTTTAAAAGATTATTTCAAAAGGTTTTTTATCCCACATTGAAAAAATATAATTTTTTCTTATGAACATGGAATATATATACTAAATAACTTCAAATCTTCACATTAAAAAATAATTTTTTTTCTTGTGAACATAGAGTTTATATACTAAAAAGTTTCAAATCTCACATTAAAAAAATAAAACATTGTTTTAGTATTTATATAATGAACTTTGAAAATGATTAATAACCAGTTAAAAATTATATAAAAAAAAAGGGTCTTTCGCTTGGAGAAAAAACACATTGAAAAAAAAACTAGGGTCTCGACCGGGTTTTACCGGGTCGCCGAGGTCACTGGTCAAACTGGTGGGTCAATCAAGTTTTGCCAGGTTTTTGCTCATCCTGATCTTTTGTCTTGCCCGACATGATCCAGCCATCGGGTCCCGGGTCGACCCACTGGGCTGGTCTAGATTTATTTCACTGTAATATTAGACAGTTTACTATAGATTGCTATAATAAAATTATTTATTTCCCTTTAATAGAAAAAAAAGGCCTCAGACTTTTTTTTTTTATCTTTTTCAATGGGCCATTAGTAATGAAAAGATTGTTTGGGTGTGTGTGTTTTTTTATTTGTTTTAAAACACTGAAAATACTCTTTTACCTCTAAATTCAATAAATTTTAAAATTATTGATCAAGCGCTTTCTTGCCATTTTAGAATCTTCTTAGAAATAAAAATACTTCTTTCCCTCAAAGAACAAACAATTGTTAGGATGCTAAACAAGGGTTTTTTTCAGTTTTTTCTTTATCCATGTACAATACAAGTATGAATTTAACCTTTAATTAGACAAAAAAACAAATAGCTTTGCATTTTGAGGGTGTTTTTTTATTTTCACACAGATATTTTGTATAATTAACAAAGTCATGAGGGATGTTTTGGTGTTTTTTATATTTATGTTTGAACATTTAAATTAGAAAATTATTGACGCGTGTTGATCACACGTCGACGAGTGGATGGCGTTTACATCATTCAGGCGGTATTTGTGACACCATCTAGTGGTCAAATTTGGCCTTTCGCCATCTTTCTGAATGCACAACTATGTCATTTGCCACATAGAATGGCCCGTGTCTGCTTGTGGTGGTCGAATTGTCACCAATGTTGTTTGTTTTTTCTCCTTCTTTTCTCTCTCATGACATACAAAACACACATTTATCCTCTTTCTTTTTTTGTTTTAAAATTGTAGTTCTTATTTTTTTTAATTTTTAATTTCGTTTTTATTTCTTTTATAGATGTTTTTGTTTTTTGCAATTTAGTCATTTAATTATATTTTCTCATATATTTTATTTTTAATTTTAGTTCTCATTATTTTAATTTATGATTTTATTTTTATTCATTTTATAGTTTTAGTCCTCATTTTCTAATTTTTTATTTCATTCTTATTCCTTTTAAATAAGTTTTTTTTTCAATTTAGTCTTTTAATTACAATTTATCATTTTGTTTTGTTTTTAATTTCAGTCTTTATTCTTTTAATTTCTTATTTTGTTCTTATTTTTTATATATAGAAGTTTGTTTTTTTTTCAATTTAGTCATCCAATTACAATTTATCAAATGTTTTGTTTTTCATCTTGGTTCTTATTCTTTTATTTCTTAATTTTTTTTCTTTGGCCCTCTTGTTGAAGTTTATTTGCTTTCAATTTTATCGTTCAATCAAATTTTTTTTTCAATTTAACCGTCATTTTTTTATTTTTTTTCTTTTGTTAAAGCTATTTTTCAATTCAATTTAACCCTTCAACTAAAAATTTTTATTTGCCCTCTAATTAATGTTTTTTTTTCACCCTTATTTTTTTAGATTCTTTTGTATAATTGATTTTTTTTATTGGTTTCATTTTTCAACATTTGTTCTGTCGGAGATTCGACTTCGTGCGATCTTATCATTTTGCATTAGTTTTTTTTTAATATTGGTTTTGTGACTATCTTCAATTTTTTTTCAATGGATTTATCACAATCTCATGATCTAGATCACGGTTTTGCATGCCATTTTTTAATATAAGATTTTTTAGATTTGTTTTGTTTGTGTTTTTTCTAAAAATAAAAAAATATTTATTTTAAATAATATTATTGATGTATTGGGCCTTGCGTAATATTTTTTTTAAGAGCGTAAGCTCATTCAAACATTCTCATTTGTGATTATATTTAAGGTTATAATTTTTTTAGGATATGAATTTATCTTTCATTAATTTAAATAAACAAGTTCAATAAATACAATTAGGTGCATGTCTCATTTTATTTGATTGGATATCTTGATCTGTATTTATTTCTTATTTTTTTCAATTTTTTTTGGTTATTGTTAACTACTTTTTTTCATTTATTTACATAAATAGTTATCGATTTATTTAATTAGATATTTGCATAGACTTTTTGATTTATATTTTGAATTTTTTTATATAAAAAGACTCATTAAAATAGCTTACATACCTAATTTTTTTTAATAAAAAAACACAATCCGTAGCAAAGCACGGATTAGATAGCTAGTTAAATGTATCACTTGTACAAACATAAAATTTGTAATATTTCTAATCTAAGTGTTTAGCCACTCTATCCACACATCCATATTCTCTTATTAAAAAAAGGTAGATTATTAAACTCTTTATAAAAGAAAGAATATGAATATTGTTTATTGAATTACTTTTTTAATATTTAAAATATGAATAATTTTATATTTGGTGATTTATAGCGAAATTAGTCCTTTTTTATTTGTTTTTAAAGCTTATTAAATAAAATGTAATTTCACTAAATAAAATAAAAATAAAAATTATTATTTACCATTTATTTAATAAATACTCAGTTGGCGTTGAAAGTAATATGATGATATTTTTTTACCGTCGAATAAGAAAATATATGATATTAATAAATATTTTATCTTGGTCTGTACTAACTTGTGGCGATAGTGCTAGCATTAAGATTCTAATATTTAAGAATTGTTTTATTTTAAAACCTTTTTTTATTATTATTTGTGATATGCATTGAAATTAATGATATAAACATGAAATAAAATTCTATGAACCCCTTTAGTTGAACTTTATTTAAATATTAGAAGAGTTTTTCAATATTGATAATAAATAATATTTTTGAATCATTTTAATATATTAGTATTAAAAATAATTTTTTAAAAAAATATTTTTAAATAAAAAATATAATTGATCTGCCCCACTAATCAAGGCATGCAGTCTACTAATTTTTTTTTCTCTCTCTACACTTCGACACTAGAGCACATTCTCGCGCGTGTAAAGGACGCCCTTGCTACCTTGCCGTTTGGTTTTTGTTTCTCCCTCGTACTCATTGGGATATCGTTTAAAGAGACATGGTGATCAGACTAGAGAGCGGGACTGTGGAGATGAGATCATAAGGGAGTAGGTGTTGAAGGCAAGATCGATTCAATGTTTAGTTTGGTGCGTGTAACATAAATTTTCATTTTCATCGCTATTTAATTTAAAAAAAAAGATAGAATAAAATATAGAAAATAATTAGTTTACCATTATTCATATTTTTGTGTATTTTATACTTGGAATAGGGATTTAGAGATTTTTATTTTTTACTTGGAATCAAACCCAAGAGTGCTTGGAAAGGCCCAATTATATATATTAAAAAAATACATTTTATCCTCTAAAAAGAGAGATACAAAAATCTCATTAGTTTTTTTACCCAAAAAAACAAATAATTTTGGATTTTGTCCCTCCATTTTTACTAAACACGGTTTAAAAAAAAACCCAATAGGGCCCAACATTTTATTATGCAACAAGACACTTGTCACTTTGTATTGGAACAGTTAATAATTGTCATTTTATTTTCAAATAAAATCATTTAATTAGTTATTTATGAGTGAAAAATTGTTTTTCATAGATTTTATAAGTCATTATCATATTAAACAGGGACAAATTATTATTATTTTTATTTTAGATGTATAATAAAATAACTTAAATATCTTTAAAATCAAATTAAAAAAACATACGGTCGAAGGCCTTTTTATCATTTACTATTTAGTTGCCAATTGAAATGACTAAATTGCATTTTAAAGCAAATAAAAATTAAACTAATGCTTGAAGGGCATTTAAGTATTTTTATTATGGGTTTTTTTAGTTATAATCAATTTGAATGATATGTAATTCATTCTTTCAACAAGTATAAATACAATTAAAAAATAAAAGTTGTTGGCAAGTGCATAGCATGTGCTAGCAAATAAAAGGCCTTCATACTCTTTAGGCAATGCGCAAAAAGCCTCCTTATAATCAAACGCTGCCTTTTACAATGACATTGAAAACATTACATTATCCTTTTCATGATAGTTAGATGTGTATGCACATAGGAACAATTGTTGGGCTCTTATGAACTGGAGACCCCAAACTCTTTAAGTAGTGCGTGAGATGCCTCCCTGTAATCACAATGGCATTAGAAGCGTTGCGTTGTTCTCTTCAAAATAGTTAGACGTGTGTGCAAGGAATAATTGTTGGGCTCTTATAACTTTTTTTGTCTCTTTCTCTCTCCTGACTTTGAATTTAACATCAATGCAAAAATCAAATGTGTCGTCGACTTGTTTTTGTATTTATTTTTTTATTGTTATTTATTGTGCTTTTGATGCCATTTGAAGTTTTTTTTTTAATTTCATCTCTTAACATTTTATTTTATTTATTTTTTGTATCTAATTTGGTATTTATTCTTTTGATTGCTATTTTTTTCTTTTATTTTTTTCTTGATTTATTTTATTTTTCAGTTTAATTCCTCAACATTTTATTTCATTTAATTATTGTATCCAACTTGGTTCTTATTCTTTTGATTTCTATTTTTTTTGTTTTTTATCCCTTTCTTGATTTATTTTATTTTTCAATTTAGTCCCTCATTATTTTTTCATTAGTTTCTATATTAGATTTGACACTCCTTGTTTTAATTACTATTTTTTTTTCTAATTTTTTATAATTAGGAATTTTGCTTCATAATTTTTTCGTGTTTACCCTCTAATGGGAAGTCTAGGTCTCATGATCCATGTTACAAATTTCGATGATCAATTTGATTTAAGTTTGGTTTTTTTTTTCCTAGGTTTTTTTAATTGATTTTCTTACAATATTATCCTTCAATATTGAGTTATTGGGCTTTGAGTTCTGTGATTTTTCTCTCATTTTCCTTTATGCGGGGTCATCCCAATCTCATATCCTATGTTGCGGGGTAGTCAAGTTTTTTTCAATATTTTTTTAAAATAATTTTTTTTTCAATTTCACATTTGATTTTTTAGTTTGTTTGAAATTTAGCCTCCATTATTTTATTCAATTTTTTCTACGGGGTTATCCCGGTACATGGTTGGAATGTTGGCTAGTTACTTGAGAGTTGGCCTCCGTTATTTTATTCATGACATGCTAGCTAGATATAATTTTTTTTTAAATTGATTTTTTATTCCAATTCTTCCTTCAATGTTTGTGTCACTAGTTATTAAGCTTTGGATTTCTTTTATTTTTCTCTTTATCATATCATCCCATTCTAATTCAATTTTTTAGTTGAGATTTTTTAAGAACATTTAAAAAGTATTTTTTTTATAATATTAACAAGCTTTTATTTTCCCGATTAATCATTAACTATTTTTTGATTATTTTTATTATCGTTGGTTGGTTTTTTTGTTGATATTGAACACATTCGAACTAATAGTCTGAATCCCAATTTCTTCTTGCTTTTTTTAGAATGTTATCATTCTCTAGACATCCTTTTATTTCGTTGAGAAAAACTTAATCCGGTCCGTGGAGTAAATCGGTCTCCCTATGTATTATTTTCTAAATGGTATCTTTCCTTTCCATGGAACCAAACATTACGGACGAATTCGAGGGCGACCACCTTTTAAGTTATAGACCTTCGTCTTCCTGATGTATTCGGCACTGTGATTTCAGAGTTAAAAGTTACTTGAAACTGGACCTGTGAGTGAAAGGGAGAAAAAGGAAGCACCAAGGAGTATGGTACTACTCCCACATAAATCTAGAAGATTGATCCCATTGAAAAAGAAAATATTGTGAGAGAAAAGTCAGACAGGAATGCATGAAAGTCTTTCATGTCTGGTTATCCATTCTTTTCCTTCTGTCCTCTAATTATCCAAGAAATATACAGGTCTGGAGACAGCAGTAATTTACATCAAGAAATCTGTGTGGTGCAGCGGAGCTGCATGTTAAAGGCTGCCTTGCTCAAACCTACTGGGAAAATTCATATAGTGATGTAAAACAACTTTCCATTACAAGATAGAAATGATCACAAATCTAAGGATTGATGTTAAAAATACTTAGTATACATGCATTCCAAGTTAACTGCCTGGTAAGAACTAGTACCTTCCCGTGTGATAGCACCACAATGTCTACTCCTGACGTTCCCCATAACGGCACCTCACTTCTTCCCCTCCTATTAACTTCTCTATAGCATCCGAAGGCAGGCCAATCATCTCTAAAGTCTTCTCCCACACTTCATACGCGGTGTCGATGTTGTGTGCCTCTTCGGAAGGATTTGTTGGTCGACAATCTTGAGAAATGAATGCACAAACTGGCCAGTCATCTGATTTTAACAACTCGCAGTATTCAGGAATCTGAGGATCAGTTGCTGAAAAAAGAGCACTCCTGGAACCTGAATTGGATGCAAATTATATGAGGTTAGCTAGCAGTTATAATATTGTTTTTTTTTTCCTCTTAAATTTGAAGGCGGTTAAGCATAATAGCAAGATAACTCATATTTTGGTTCTTTCCATGGTACATTATGCTGTGATTCCATAAATAATTGACTGATAATGTTGTCATAGCAACTCTCATTGGAAATCGAAAAGCCATTTCTCTATAAAATCTTTTGGTGCAACCTAGTTCTCTATTCAATGTTCCGAATAAACTAGATGGCTTTGCTAAACGTACAAGTTCTGCATAAAAATGGATTTGTGAGGATTTCCGAAGAGCTTCAGACTCAGGTACCATGTGTCTGAATTGCTGAATATTAGACATCTTCAACAGTTCAAAACCTTTACATATAGCTGCTGACCACAAAAAGTATGGAATAGAAATAATAAATTCACTCTCAAGTCTTTCTTTTCTTGCCTTGGCGGAACACAAAGGACATCTCCTCGTACAACTTAGAAGTCTTTCCTGAGCAACTTACTCACAGTTTGATGGGAAACCGTAAATGAATTTATCTCTTTTGCAAGGAGACTATTTGTGTGGAGACTAAAAAAAAACTTGCTCCTAAGGATGGTGTTTATTACGGCCAGTGGGGACCAACAGTGAAACAAATCATTCTAGCAGCAAATTGACATTGTTACAAGCCATAAAGTCTAAGACATTGAGAATGCAAGACACGTGCAACAGCATCTGATTCACTAAAATGTTTTCATTTGTAAAATTCTTGTCACGTGCATCTTAAACATAGAAACATATGAATTGTCCAACAATCAATGCTTCTTGTTGGCATGCACAACCTCTTCAACTCTCATATTTCAGTTTCCTGAAAAAGTTCCTTGGCATTCACTGGGCAGAAAAGAGAGATAAACAGCAGGCAGGAGATGAAAAACATCATGCACTTCAATACATCATGTATCGTGATCAGAATGATGACAAGAAGGACATCATAAGTCATGTTAAAAATTAAAAGACAAGTTGTCACCATTATCCCACAAAGTTGCTATCATTTGGGAGACTTACCTTCTTGGGCATTGAAGATAAAATACGGTATTAGGTGATAACCAGCTTGCACAATTTTGGGAAGATCCCTTGCCTGAATTTAGATAAAGTTGAAAGGGATGTAAGATACAATGTCGTAACTAGAAAGAATGTTTATTTGAACATACAAAGCTAAAGGAAACCAATTCAACAACAGATTTGGTCTCTCTAAATCAATCCCATCATTTAGTCCCATAAAGTGTACAACAAGAATGATGTTCTACAACTTAATGTTTTTTAAGGTGTTTGTAATTTAGGTTAGCCTCTCTCTGAGGAATCAAACCTGCAACCTCCCTCTTAAAGGACAAGTATTGCTACTAGTGAGCTAGAGCCCCATTGGTAGGGTTCTACAACTTCATTTAAAAACTACTATCCTATATTTTGTCAGCCAATACACATCAACATGATCAAAACAGCTACAAACACTATATTTCCAAAAAGCCTAACGATGCTTTTCCCTCCCAAAACATAAATGAATAACAGCTCCACTTTGGAACCAGCCATATTTAATCAAAACTAGCCAAAGGTATCTGCTGCTTATCCCAAGCCAACACCCTTTATAAGAAGTTATAAATCTGTATCTTTCCACCATTGTGCCATATAACATGTTCTGAATAGTTAGGTCATACTCTTTTCATGTGAAAAAAGAGCTTGCCTAGGATGGCTTTATTGAAAGGAAATGTCTTTAATTGTTAATATATCTCTCTTTTACCCACTTCCCCCCCTTTTACAGCACAGCTTTCCATCATGACATTCCCTCAGCATTTTCTTTTTTTAATAGCAGTAACAGCACAAATCATAGACATTATTGCTTCGTCTGTATTTATACTGAAAACATATGCATCAAGAAACTTGTATGAGTAACTATATGCAGACATATGTTGGCACATCCTATTCCATAATAAAATTATAATGATTGATTCAAAAGACTTACAACATTCGTTTGGACTACTCCAGGGGAAACACATAATACACTGATGCCAGATTCAGCTGGAAGCCGCCTGTGCAGAACACTACTAAACATGACCTGCAATCCAAAAATCACAAGTTCATGATTCATTCATGAATGTTAAAACAAATTATAACAGATAGCAGCTTACTGAAATACTGTCAATACATCCTTTGAACATGTTCATGCAGTGATGTAGAACAGTAAAGGGATAATGTTGAGTAATATGATATTGCTAGAGCTATTTGAGTTATCTGCAATAATTCCCACGCAAAAGAATCTAAGGTATTTGTACCTAGCAAACCAGATTTAACATTTCCTAACAAAAATTAATTAAATCCACCTTTCTCCATCAACCGTTTGCACGGCAAGCATGTTTTGTAATGCAAACAAAAGCCGTGGTCTTTAGCAATCAAACTTCCATATTAATTCTAAAATTTATCTATAATTTAATTTTATATCTTATAGTCAGAGGACAACTGGATAACTCACTCCCACAACACCTTTACCCAAACGAGATTCATAATTTTAAGCCAATTTTGAATCCCACATCCAATATTCGGCAGAAAACATGTATGTTTGAGCTTATTCATTTGTTATGACAAGTCCAATATTAATCTCAGGCTCTTCCTAATAATTTAAACAAACAACATCAAGTGAGGTCAATTAAGAAAAACAAGCATGACTGTGGTGAGAGTTCAGTTCATTTGCATCCCTAAAAGAAACTAAATCCAGTAGTTGAAACACAGATGCTCAACAGAAACTAATCCAGTTGAAAAACCACAGGAACTTTAACAGAGATGCCAGCATCACAGTTCTTTTATCGTTCAAAACAAAAGGGATAAAAAGAATCCAACATGATTGAGGAGAGAGGTGAGCATTTTATATTGATACAGCAACTTCATGCAGCACAAACAATAGTGACATTTCCTTTGTTAACTTGAACCCGAAATAAAAATAACAGTTTCCAGAATTATACAGTCAAAAGTATCAAATATCAACTCTTAGCACACCTGTGCTAACTTGCTGCCGGTGTATCCAACTAAGCTTGTATACTTTCTCTTTCCAGAAATAACATTCATGTCTTCAGTGTCAACAAAGCCAACATAATGCATCTAGAGAAGAGAGAAACATTAAAAACCAATAAAAAATGTGAGCATATGAATGTTACATTAGAATTATGACGGGATTTAGATGCTATATGACGGCAAGCAGAACTGTTATGCAGGGGGCACAATTTCACAATCATATTAATATGTTTTCCTTTCCTCCGAGGTAATTGCACAAATCTGAGGAACAGGAAAATGATGGACATCGACACATCATGCCAGGACCGGAAAATTAAATCATAAATACATACAGGAAATAGAAGCTGTTTTTCTTCTTCCAGATTTATCAATTGCACATCATTTTAATTTGCTGGATCTATCAATCACACAAGTCTATATCATTTAATAAGGAATGCTAGGCGCTATTTTATAGTTTCCTAAATAAATTTGTAAGATCCTATATTGAAAGAGAACACAGCTAAAAAGAGGCAAAGTATATTTTTGTTGGCCATAGAACTCACAACTGAATTCACATTGATAATTCTGCTTGGAGAGCCTCTAATTAAGGATGGCAAAAGCAATATCGAAAGCAATGCTGGAGCTAGATGATTCACTTGCATGTGTTCTTCATACCCATCCTTTGAGAACTTTTGTGGTCCTTGATAAAACAAATTCAAAGCATACTAGTTATTTATGGTCAAATGGTAGATAAATATATAAGAAATGCATATCCAAAAAGCTTTTATGACTGGAAATAGAAACAATACTAGTTTACATAAATGCTCAACATTACTCCATAAAAATCAAAGATTAAACAAACTTTTCAATCAAGAAGCAGCCAGATCATTAGCAACACCTTGCATAGTTGCTAAACAACACTCGTCAAGAAGAGTCTTGAACTAAAGCAGAAAGCTTGAAGCAGGACCATAAAAACTCACCTCACTCACAATCTCAATTATCTCCCCATCATCCATCCCTAAATGCATGGCTGATCAAGGACTCATGAATAAATCAATGCAGCTTCTTAAATTATTAGATTCTCGTGATTTTTGCAACCTATTCTCTTGAGAAAGTAAGCAAAACCTATAGAAAACCTGCATATCACATTCTCATTGGTCCATATAAAATAAAATACAAAATGCACAGGATGACTCCCTTATTTAAGGGCACCTGAAACATCTTGCCAACCATGTCATTGAAACTCTCTAATTAGTTCTACCTCCAAAACATTCACATTTGGCAGAGCAATGCTTCCTGTCCACCAATACCCATGACCTCGACTAAAAAAGGCCACTTCTCCTTTGTCTCCCTTCCTTTGAGTGATTCTAACTGAAAGTCATGTATGGTAGAAGAATGCTCTCCAAACATTCTTAAGAACAATGTAAAACCTTCAGGGACATTTGAACTAAACTTGAAGTTTTCACTTCTTTTGATCACACACATTGTGAAAACACCATGAAATCTTGTTTTCTCCAACAATGCCCATCCCTCCACGTAGAATTATTCCAGTAACTTTCTTATTAATATGTTGAATTCTTCCAAGACGTGCCTGACAATTGAAGCCAACATTATCTTCCCATTGTCCTTACACACCAAACATCACCATTCAAACCCAAAAGAACCCACAATTTCTTTCCCTTTTCTTTCAAAAATTAAGAACCCCTGACCGTGGAAATGCGGTAATGCACACACCTTTCATCTCAGAAGATCCTTCAACTGTTTGAAAATGCTGCATATACATTTGCAAGAAACAGGCCATTCGTACAAAAGAAAAGACAGGACTTGAAGACGTAAATACATCACAGTGAGGCAACCATCCATGCTTCCTCTATGCCATGGCAAGCTATAAACAACAAGCAACCAAGCTAGTGGAATAACATATGATTCAAAGGCTTACTGTCCTTTTCACACAAGAAACCAAAAGTTTCGACAGAAAAGCCTATCATTGAGACCCTCAGGCCATGTTCATGTCATTCATGATGTGGACTTGGTAATATTAGCGAGACACAGGAATGACATCACAAAAAAATGGATTCCGACATGTCATCAAGACATGCTGTGGTAACAAAAAAACTACTGCAGCATCTCTTAGGCAGGCAGGAGGATCCAAAAATGTATTTTTATCGGGATGGTCAAAAGGCTCTGGCTCAACAGCATGAACAAGGCTATTTTACAAAACAAAAACACCCTCCTCCAAGGATATCCTCTCTAAACTGGGAGAAAAAAACAAGTAATCTGAAGCCATGCATCACCCTTGGCTCATTTGACTTGATTTCCAATAACAGCACTTATCATCTAATTGTGACCACGACTTCTCATTGCCGAATAGCAGGAACCTCCGTATCAGTTTACTAAACTATACCAGCTGTTATAAGTTATAACTAACCATGAGTATTCACAAAGGAAGGGATTCCACATTTTACTATTCCCTTCTCCTTGAGTACTTACCTGTTATACTTGGGAATTGCCAGTGCCCTACTTCCATACTAAAAAATGAGAAATAATGCACAAGCAGCAGGCAACATCGCATTTACATATCAGGAAAAAAAAAGTTAGAAAAAAAAATCAAAACACCAACCTCTAATGGAAAATATTCCAGCATTATTAATAAGAACATGCAAAGGTCCCATTCGCGCATTCCACGCTTCGGCAAACCTCGAAACCGATTCCAAGGACAAAAGATCAAGCTCCATCACCTTCAAAAATCACCACAACATTAATTTAAGAAAATCCAAGCACGTATAACAGAGATTAAACAGTAATTAAGGCCAAACTACCACCTACCTCGATATTAAGAGGAAGGCCGAGTCCAGTCCATTCGGACTGCCATTTATGAATCAAATCATGCGCTGCTTTGGTATTCCTAACAGCCATAACAACATGGGCTCCGGATTCCGCCAATTGCCTGGCGATTTGGAGACCGATACCGCTGGTGGATCCGGTGACAATGCAAGTGAGATTGTTGATAGGAGGTAAAGAGAGAGGGTTCTGCAAGTGACTAGCCATGATTCGCTGAAATAACATCTCGTATATTATGTACATCCATCCTCTTAGCCATTCTACCCATCCTAATCCTTGCTTCTTCTTTGGTACTGTTGTTGATGGCGTAGAAGATGACTCTGACGGCGTCGTTTCCATGGCTAGACAAGAAAGTTTCTTGATTTCTTGCGGTTCTTTTACGCGATTTGGAATCTTTAGATCTGAATTAGTGAGTGAGTGAGTGAGTGCTCGCTTTTTTTGCTTGCTTGGTTCTGGTGGTGAGTGGTGAGAGATGTGGAGAGAATCAGGGAAAAGTGACTGAAGAGTAGGAGTGCAAGTGTCAGATTTCGAAGTTCCAAAATAGTCCCTCAAGTTTTCATGACTGTCTAAATTGATTCTAACGGCTAGCAAACAGATCAGTCCCCGGTTGCCCCATAATAATAATAAATAAATAATGGTGTGAGATTTTGTT
>Ga0325411_1006170_pt1 | contig 13185 bp, 9 predicted proteins | sample PopdelMetagenome_13_FD_206181 | JGI IMG/M metagenome (GOLD analysis project Ga0325411, IMG submission 206181) | Populus deltoides microbial communities from Bellville, Georgia, United States - Xylem-PdIQD-R4 | ecosystem: Host-associated > Plants > Phyllosphere > Stem > Wood/Secondary xylem... | reverse complement strand
TAGGAAAAAAAAACCCTTAATTGTTTTTTTGATAGGTATCTCATTCTCAATCTTTTATATTTTTATAATTATTCTATATGTGGATTGGTTCTCTAAAATCCCCTCATTTGCAATCCATCTTTTAGGAATTGTCTAAATGAGCTCTAAAATCTTTTACTGAAGTTCTTATATCATAATAAATTGAATAACCCATTCTGAATTTTTATATATTTTCTTATATTCTTGTAATTATTCAAGACAAGGAATGGTTTTGAAATAGTCTCGTAGACTAGATTATTAACTTGTGTTATACTATGGGTCAGATTTTTTTTAATGTAAAAAAATATATGGGTATTATTAGTGTTTTTTCTAGTAGAAAATTTTTTCAACCATGTGTAAATTTACTTGATATAACTCAATTAACTTGACAGGTTTAAAGACAACTCAAATAACCAATAAAAATATAATTAACTCAAAATAAATATTCAAAATGGTATTTTTTATAAATATTAAAACGACAACATATTAGATTGATTCAAGTTAACTTGTCGATCTTCATGCAGGTCATGAGACCATAATAACCTCGTAGAAAGTAAATTAAAATAAATTATGAAACTCAATTTGCAATAAACTCAATATTGAATGATGAAATTAAAAAAACTAATTAAAAAATGATAAAAAAAATAAATTAAATCAACCTGAATTAACTTATCAAACTCGCAACTCAGATCATGAGACTAGGATAACTTAATAAAAAGTAAATTAAAATAAATTATGAAGCTCAATTCTCAATCAAATCAATGTTAAAAGATGAAATTGAAAAAAAAATCTATTAAAAATAAACTCGAATTAACCCAAGTTTAACATGGAAGACTAGGTCATATTGGGATGAACATCATTTCTAAGCTAGTTAAAAATGAACTGGTTGAGGGTCTTGCACATATAGTATTTAAAAAAAAAATTATGTGATACTTGTCAAATGGATAAACAAGTGAAAACTTCTTTTAAGCGAAAAAATCACATTTTAAATGAAAGACCTTTAGAATTACTACACATAAATCTTTTTGGACCAACTAGAACTAGAAGTATTAGTGATAATTGATATGTGTTTGTAATTATTGATGACTTTACAAAATATACATGAGTTTTATTTTTTAAATCTAAAGATGACTATTTATAAATTTGTAAAGTTTTCATAAAAAAGTTGAATATAAAAAGGATTTTTCCATAATAAATATAAAGAGTGATCATGATGGTGAATTTCTAAGTGATTTGTTTCAAATTTTGTGTGAAGAAAAAAGATACCACCATAATTTTTCAATTTTTAGAACTCTCCAACAAAATGAGGTTGTAGAAAGAAAAAAATCGGTCTCTTCAAGAAATGACAAGAATTATGTTAAATGAATTTGACAAACCTAAATATTTTTGGAAGGAATCTGTAAACACTTCTTGTTATGTTTTAAATCGTGTTACTTTAATATTGGAGTTGAGAAAAACTCCTTATGAGCTTTGAACATGAAAGAAACTCAGTATCTCATATTTTAATGTTTTTTGCTTAAATTGCTTTATTCTCAAGACTAAAGATAATTTAGATAAATTTGATTTAAAATTCGATGTAGGATTTTTTCTTGATTATTCCTCTTCTAGCGAAGCATATAGAGTTTTATAATAATAGAACACTTTATCTTGAGGAATCCATGCATGTTGTATTAAAGGAAACTCAAAATGAAAAAATTGTTGAAATTCTAAATGACATGAATGAAAGTGTTCATCATTTAAATATTAATGATAAGATCCGTATCAAGGCAAACAACGAAGAAATGTACAAAGACCAACCAAACTTAAGCAAACAACAAGATATGATATGTAACTTTGTATCTCTATATAAACTAAGATATGTAAGCTCCACCTTTCTGAATTAATTATTAGTAATCATTTTGAAGGGACTATGACTAGAGCTTCACTTGGAAACACTAGTGGTCACTTTATTAGAATATTGGTAAGTGTTTTTTTTTTTGCAAGTTATCATAATTATTATTTTTTATTTTGATTTATATATTATGTTGTTATGACCTGATTCTTGAATATTTTTTTTTAATATATTAGTAGCATCTAAATATTATTTTGATGTTAAAAAAATGCACAACACCAATCTAATCCAAAACTATACTTCTCCTAGACTAAAATCACGTGAATTTCTTTTGAATTAATTTCTTTTTTGTTTTTGTTTTAAAATGATGATCATTATTCTAAGTGGTTGGTTGGATAATGCTTAAACTAATTAGTTAAATTTTTAAAAACATGAATTTTCTTGGTAATCAGTGCGTAATTCATCATTATTTGTGTCAAAGGTACAAAATATTCCTGAAGTAAATTGTGACGACGATTATTGAAGTAAGATTTTGATGCTTAAACTGATTTGAAAACAATATCTAAATTTTAAACTTGTTTGCATGTGCAGGTTGTCTATTTTGTAAATTCTGGATCAGAAGCTAATGAATTAGCTATGCTGATGACTAGACTATACAGTGGTAACCTTGAAATGATTTCGTTAAGAAATTCATATCATGGTGGAAGTTCTGGTACAATAGGACTGACAGCTCTAAACACATGGAAACACTCAATTCCGCAGGTTTGTTGATCTACTGTTGCTGCAGTAAAATATGATCACTCGTTGTAATTGGATTGATGCCAGTAAATCTAACAGAAGAATACTGCAGGGCGAAATTCATCATGTTATTAACCCGGACCCGTACCGAGGAATCTTTGGCTCTGATCCTACTGGTTATGCCAAAGATGTGCAGGATCACATTGATTATGGTACTTCAGGAAAAGTTGCTGGATTTATATCTGAAACCATTCAGGTTGGCGACTTGACTTTGACACTTGTTTCCAGTAAGACTTTGATGCTTGTTCCCAGTAAGCAGCGTATATGGTTGTTTTGACAACCGTGAAAATGAAATTTCAAGGAAACTCTATTCTCTCTTTTGGATGAATATAGGGAGTTGGAGGAGCGGTTGAATTGGCCCCGGGATACTTGAAATTGGTTTATGACATTGTGCGTAAGGCAGGAGGTGTTTTTGCATAGCTGATGAGGTGCAAACAGGGTTTGGTCGCACAGGAAGCCACTATTGGGGTTTTGAGACACAAGGTGTCATCCCTGACATTGTTACTATGGCAAAGGTATTTAAAATCACCTCTTTCAGATTTGTTCATCAGTGCTGCAAAGATAATTCTATGTTTTAAATAGCTCTCACTTCAATATGTTACTTTCACTATCTTTTGAAAACTGCTAGACCATCCCACAAGTAACACCAAATAGCATTTATCAGGGCATTGGCAAAGGTTTGCCATTAGGAGCCGTAGTAACAACACCAGAAATAGCACAAGTAATGGCGCAAAAAATTCAGTTCAATACTTTTGATGGGAACCCCGTGTGCTCTGCTGGTGGACTTGAAGTATTGAGAGTCATAGACCAAGAGAAGCGTCAAGAGCATTGTGCTGCTGTTGGTTCGCACTTGACTGGACGTTTGAGGGAGCTAAAAAGAAGTCATGACAGTAATTTATCTTGAACTTAGCATCTCAAAACTCTGTTGTGATATTTGCCTCTGTGATTTACATGACATTTTCTGCTCGCTGTATATTAAGTATTCTGTTGGCTGTCTTTCTGCACCATCTGAAATCCGAACTACTTTCAAATGCAAACCAACTATTACTAACTTGCTATAGCAAACCATACTTTTGAGTGTGGTTCTATTCATATACCAACATACACTAGAGTAAACCTAACTAGATTTTTGCTTAGGGCTCTTTTCATCCATAACTATATATAAAAGCACAATTTTTTAAAAAAACTTTTGATTGATTATTATAAATTTAATACAATATTAACATTATAGCATATCTCCAATAGTAATATGTAAATTCCACCTCACTCTAATTAAGGAAAAAAATAAACATTGAAGATATTCTTAAAAAAGAAATTATTAAAAGCTAAAAAATAAAGTAATCTCATCTTTTCATTGTTTTCCTATTTCTAAAACCCTAAATAACATAAAATAAGTTTCTTAAATCACTCCTAACGTGTATAGCACTTTATTTTGCAGTTTGTGCCAAAAACCTAGTTCCTGTAAGTGTGTGCAGATGAGTTTTCTTTTATGCATGTGCTTGTACAATGTCTTGGGATGGGCTGTTACACAAATAAGCTGCATGTGAATGTTGTGCACATGTGTGTTTTTGTAAGACATGGGCCAGGCTAGTTTCTTTCCTTAACAGCTTCATGTAGGATTAATTAGTTTTGCTGCTTCTGTAGCCTTGTGCAGAATAGAAATCAAGCCAGCCAAACAGAAGTCCAAATTTTATCAACTTTTTCGTCAGATGTGATGATTACATGAATATAGATGTTGATATGTAACTTCTGAATTACAACTAGTTTAGTGCGACACATTGTTTAACTTTTTTATGATATTTTAAGCTGCTCTGAAATTTTAATTGTTGTTTCAGTCATTGGAGATGTAAGGGGCAGGGGCTTAATGGTAGGGATAGAACTTGTGACTGACAGGAAGGAAAAAACCCCTGCCAAAGCAGAAACTGCAATCTTGTTTGAGAAACTTAAAGGTAATAAGGCACAACCTCCGAACACCTTAAACATAGAAAAGATAAGCCTTTGATTATGAAATGATTTTCTCATCGATTTCTACTTTGTATTTATCATCACTGGTTCCTGAGTGCAGAGCTTGGCATCTTAGTTGGCAAAGGTGGAATACATGGAAATGTGTTTCGTATCAAACCACCGATGTGCTTCACCAAAGATGATGCAGGTACTCTTCATGTCTCTTCAAGTGCTTAAATAAATTAAACCCTCGTGCTTTTAGATAAGCAATAAGGTAACTTTCAGGAGAGATTCTGAGAGCTTTTAAAAACTGCAGTTTCTGTGAAAAAAAGCTCTGAATTGCTTGCATGATGATTACCATTGTTAATTTTGTTTACATGCTCTTTTCAACCAAATGATCTAATGTCACGGTTTTTGTTTTGGCATACGCAGACTGTCTTGTTGACGCGTTGGACTATTCAATGTCAAAGTTGTGAGGAGCTACCTGCCAGAAGCTGAGATGAATATGTAATTATTCACATTTTTTGGCATCGATCTCTTCTGATAGGTTGCTTTCAATAATATCGAGCAAATATCTAACCTTTCTAACAATAGGATGAGTTTGCTTGTTTCTGATTCTATTACCTGAAAAAATCAAACTGTATTTCCGTGTTCTGTGGATGCACATGTCATGATGTGCACCAATGGATACATTACTTGAAAACTCATGCAAGGAAACATAATCCAAGAAAGGCTTTAGCGGTTATCGGTGTGTGCGACAGATAATTTTTAGGTCAACGATGCTGGCAAGGCATTAGATTCTTTCGTTTTTAAGGTGCAGGCAGAGTCAATACTCAAGAAAAACTTCTATTGCAAGAGGACCTCGGACCTCTGAGTGTCTAATTTTTCAGAATTATTGGCTCTGTAGTTCCAGGTTACTCAGCAATACCCTCCAAATCAGGCCATGTGCCTTACCATCTCTAAATGTGGATTCTGAAGACTAAAATATTGATTGAGCTCAACTGGTGATATAGAAGTGGTGGGGATGGATAAGAAGACTAAAAAACTCACAAAGTGAAACTGGAAATGCTCTTTGCTTTATATTTCTCCTTGTACCAAACATAAACTACAAACCAGAAAAAGGGAGAAAAAATTGCTAGTAGAGAAGAAAAGAAACGAAAAGGACAAGAAATATCACTAGCTAGATAAAAAGAAGTAGCGACCAATCATGTTAAACCATTCTATGAAGCCATTGAAGTGTGGACTAAGGATGGTGGATTGATAGTGGCAATCTAATGAACACGTCTAAAGATTTGTCGTTTTAATTAGTGGAATGACATGGATTGGTTAGTTCAGTATTGCTGACAAAGTTGCATGCTTTAATGATTACAGCAAGATTAGTAGAACTAGTAATACGATAGTAACAACATCGCTTTCTTTTTTGCTTTGCTACTTACTTTTATACATCCCTTTTGAGTGGTTTATGAATAGCTTTAGCTTAGTTAGGGCTTTGCTTGTGTTGCTGGAACACTATCCTGTTGTATGACAACTAGGTTATTTCCAGTAATTATCCATGTTCATTATATCACAAGACAACTGAGCTAAAGCTGTCCCAGTCAGAATTCCCTGGAAATGAAACAGAAACTAATGGAAACAAAATGGCTATGAGTTGCATCTTCTTAATTGTGCATCAATGATATTACATAATTTTGGCAGCAAAACATCCATGCCATTCATTATTGACCTAGAGTTCATTGTCAGGTAGGGTTTTCCTAGCCTACATTGACCATTTCAGTATAAGCAAGGGAGATGGGAGCCAACAAATAATTTGCAATTCTCACGATTTATGTACAAGGCAGAACAAAAATACAAACACAAGTAGACTACAATTTACATGACAAAGTTTCATCTGCAGACTCAACGTGATATATCATTTGATGGCAAGACAGTAGCAGCACTGAAAATTGATTTAACCACGAGCTTCCTCTTGATAGAATGGCTATTTATATCTAAAACTTTCCAGTTGTAGGAGGCTGCTTGAAAAATGTCAGCAGCTTGAATTGTCTACATAAGATTACATCATTACCCTAAGACGCCCCTTTTCTTTCTGAGTATTGCTCCAGTGATGATTATTTCCTTGAGATCTTGACCAGCTATAGGGTCCTAATATGAAAGCTAGGCAGGCTCACGTGGGCGAGTTGCCCAAAGTGAACTCAGAGCCCGAAGCCGTTGGAAGTATTCTCCCAAGGCAAGCAGCCCTCGAGCTGCCTGACATGTTGTTAAGATCCGAGACATCTGCTGCAAAGTTTCCTGGCGTATATGGTCTGCCTGTTAAAACAAAGAGTTGATGTTAGATATATCAACAAGCCCAGCTGATTGACCTCATTCAGAAAGCTGGGGAGCATAACTTCAAGCACAACCAATTTTGACCTAAATGCTAGCGAAAACTTGGATATCACCCACATCTGCATAACAAGATTATTTCATGACACAAGGCACTAATATGCTTTAATGCAAGTTAAGAATGCCTTTTCCTCTGAAATTGAAGTGATTACTTCATGGATTGTGTATGTGTTATGAGTGCACATGCCTAAGAACTTAGACTAAAACCATTCGAGAATGCAAAGAGAAGGTGCATTATAAGACCTGCTGCACAAAGCGGGCCAGAGCTTCTAACTTCTCCATTGCAGTTTCCATATGAGGCGAGTAACTAGCTTCACCCAACTGACCAGCTGCCACAGTCTCTGCTACATTTTGCTGGAGTTTTTCCAAACTTTGTGAAAGAGCATCTTCAGCTTGCTGGCATGATTGTCTAAGATTAAGAACATGCACAACTTGCTGTTCTGTCAAGGGCTCCATGCAAGGCACGAGAATCTGTAATCAACATAAATTTGTGAATATATCTCAGAAGAACTGGGTCGGAATAGAAAATATGACAAAGTCCAGAAACACAGAATAAAATGAATACTTGAGACAATGAAGCAACTATTTGAATGATATAAGAACTTATTAATTGTATGAACCAGATGATAAGATGCTAATCTATAACATATGTTGGTGCCGATACTTATGTCTAGGAAGTGAGAAATGCTCTTTTAACAACCACATGCAATCAGCATGACTCTATACCAATAGCAGAACCCTCCAAATGAATTATCAGTGTATAAATATTTGCGCTTTACATGACTAGACAGGACTTGCTGGCTATTATGTGCAAGACAACACAATAACCACAGTTTTGGAGTAACAAGAGCCCTAACCATATTTACAGCAAAGCAGACAATGACCAAAAACCAACTGTATAATTAATAAGCCAGACTGGCAATATGTCACGCACTTTAACAATTGCCAGCATAATGCTCGACGTGAAAGAAATTTAATACACCGAGCCGAGCATCAGCGCAGACCGGAATGCAGTGATAAGTTGTCACAGTTTTAGATCAAGTTTACCCACCTTGACAAGGTGGTGAGATTAAAATGAGGTCTTTCATAAGTTCAAAGGCACCCCCATATATAACCTTTAATTGATAATTTTAATAACTAATTCATCACCTTAAGAAGCTCTGAAGGGCGAAACCCTCCAATCCACAAGAAAAACCTTTCTACCGACGATTTCCACAAGCCAGACATCACATAGAAAACATCAGCTTTTGCTGCAGTTGCTTTCAGGCGAAAAAGTTCGGAATAGTGGCTCATGTCACTCTCTACAAGTATGCGGAGCTCTACGTCACTTATATGAGTGTTTAAAGCAGTCCTCATATCACAAATATGTCTGTCTTGCTCCTCCAACCAGTGCCCATACTCCATCTCAAAAGTTGCAATCCCTACAGAATCCTCACAGTCAGCATATGGTTGATAGATAAATGTGAACGAACAAGATTAAAGTTAAACCACAAGAAGTAAAATGTCAAGATATTAACAGAGAAAATACAGGCATTTTCAGGTGAGAGTCATGTATCGACGGCAAGCTCTTAGGACCATATTTTAAGTGCTAATTTCAGGCATGTCAGCCAATAAAGGGGACAGCAGTTCACCTTTTATTTGCCATTGAAGTGCTTAATCATTGTTTAAACATAATACATAATAGTAGTGCATGAAGATCGAGTTACAAGTATATGAATAAAATAATGCAACAAATCGCTTCTACTTTGGATGGTCTCCGGTGCTCAAATGAGCTCAAGCAAACTGAAAATTTTTCAACTCAGCTTCCAAAGAGGAGGAATATAGTAAGGATCATAGAGGAGAAAATGACTTCCACTTCTTACAAGCAACCCACAAATCATGCAAGCAAATCACATGTCCTCCAACAAATCACAATCAAGGTGTGAGTTGAACAGAAGCAGGCACACTTGAGTTTACGTTCTTTTATTTTGAGAACCAATATGCGGGCAACTGTTTTAACCTATTACTATTTATTATTAATGGCTAAGAACAAATATTGAGCCCCCCACATGCCAAATAATCCTAGAGGAGCCTCAACTGTTTTAACATTATATCATCCAAATAACGTTCTGCCTTAAAGAGAGATTTACAAGGCCCAAAAATATAAACTTAGAGGAGTCTGAAATGTTCATGCCATCTGCATAACATGCTCTACACAGCTCCTCTATCCCTGCCGCACCAAAACACCAACAACCACAAAGGTAGTTGTTCTATTGTCCCTTATTTGAACAAAATCCAGAGCTGATTTCCCAAGTCACAGAGACTAGTTTTCTGTGAATAAAACTGCTACAGAGATAACCACAGAAATTCATAAATATTGATCAAGCTCCTGTTTTCTTTCCTTCTTCCAGCCTCAATCTGAAATATACTCTCCAGCCCTATAGGTTTCCAGTAAATTAAAATAATAACTAGTCAGTATTCCTGGGGATTAAACTTGCACATCATGTTTGTAGAAGATGTTGATAATTGCAGCTGATATTTCACTTTACTATTAAGGCAATGCCTAAAGGAATCATCTTGGTGATCAGAGTTGAAGCAAAAACCCTGGAGATTTGAAGGCCTAAATCAGTCTTAAAGTGCAAAAGACTACCCTCAACTCCGAATCTATAACAGAAACAAAATCTCCATCCAAGCTCTTTAGATCTCACATTAGGAATGACACATTGTAACTATTGAATCATCATCAACTACATGCCATGCAAAGGATAATCAGCCCAACGCACATCACCATCTTTTTTTGGTCCAAAATGGATTATTTAGACCATCAATTAGTCATATTGGCAAGATTACAGATATACAATCCAGACCATCTGATTCCAATGGATTCCAGCAGAAATTGCATATGTTACTACTCAAAGTCCACTAGAGACATTCACTTCTATTCTTTCAAGAAACCCTCTAATACTATCCAGGTTCTATCTAAACAAGGATATAGCAGAAGCATAATTCACCAATATCCCCTTACATAAAATTACCGATAAAACACGCATTGCAAATTCAATAAACTAAACAATAGAGAGTGCAAATTAATAAAAAGAAAATTACCTGAGTCACCAACAACAAGAACTCGAACCTGACCACAAGGTGGTCCACCATTTTGGTCCTTGTTTTCTCTCTCACGGTCCCTCCAAAACATAGTAGTAATGGTTTTTCTTCTCCAAAACAAGAGTAAATCACTCCTTCAAAACTAGACCAGCAAAATAAGTACCATAACAGACACTCAACCTCGACAAAGAACAATAAATTCTCCAAAAGGGTACCCCTGAATTCAAGTCCATATCAGTACATTACAAGCAACCTAAAATGATCTAAGCTCATGTTTTCCTCGTATTGAAACCACCCAAAACTGGAGGGAACCAAAAAAAAAAAGCTATGATAAAAATGAATCTTCACAAAACCCAATAATAGTAACAGATCCAGCAACAAATTCTCAGATGGATTTCAAGAAAGACAGAATTAAGAAGTGGGTTCCTCTTCAAATTCGCTATAGAATAAAGGAGGAAGTGAATCTCTCAGTTTAAATTGAAGCTAATTAAGCTTTTGGTATGGTGGTAAGGCGAACTATAAAAAACTGATCAATCAGATCATAGAGGATTAAAAAAAAAAAAATAGAGGAAAATGATATATTTGGCCCGCAATTATTACGTGATCCTAAACTAGATCATAAAACTAAAATTATTTCCAATTTAGCCCCCAAAAAAAATCAGGCAATGCCATTTTTTTATGACAAAGTGGAAGAGAAATGTAATTTGCATGTGTGCATTCCATTGCAAAAAGAGAGAGAAAAGTGTTTGATAATATATGCTTACATTTAGGAGGAGAAACTTGATGCATATGTTATTACATTGCTTTGATTGTGCTAAATTGTTAAAGTTTCTTATATATTACATTGCAAAAAATATGGAGAGACACATTTTAAGTATCTAAGATATCTATTTATTGTCATCAAAAGAAAAGAGAGAAATTGTTGATCTTTAGTGTCACACATTTATATTTTTATATATTTTGATGATAAAAATAAAATAAAATAAATTAATAATATGCTTGATTAAAAATAAGCTTTAAACATGTTTTAGATATATAAAAAAAACACATCAATAAACATGATGGATTTCATGACGAAATCAATCAAGAAGAAAGCAAAGTGAAGACTTAGATTAAGTAATCATTTTAGTGATTAAATTTAAATTTTTACATCTTGTTTGATAGCTCAATTAAAATGAACTCACACACTTCATTGTACATGCATTAAAAGATTGATAATAAAATCTAAGAAAGACAGTTAAATTGATAAATCTTGAATTCTTTATGAACCGGTCGACCGTTTGGTGTGACCAAATGAACAGGTCGACCTCTTATTCATCAATACTTTAGTACGGTTTGGTACTTGAAATGTGGGTTTAGACTTGCCGAACCACAGTAAAAATGAATTTGCAAATTCTTTTTCTTATATCCTTACCTGAAGTAGTTTAATTACATTGTTAGTTATTTTGTTTACTTAAAGTAATTTGTATTAATTGTCGAATTTAGAGATACACCTAATCCATCCTTCGTTTTAGGTGTTTAGATGCTTTAATTCTAGAACAACAATCTCTAGCATCAATTAACTTTGATTTTGATATATTGTTCTTTTAGAAAATAGCAACTTATAAGAAGGATATCTTCACTACCTCTATTTTTCAAAGCAAAGCAAAGCAAAGATTGATGTTGGTTTATAGAGATATAATGTAAAACCTTATAATATTTTGGTTTTCTCTAGACAATATAACACTAGCGAAGAGAATAATATGAATGATTATAAGGTTGATAGGGATTAAAATTTGTTTAGAAAATACTAATTCATCTGCCCTAGTTGTGTTGGATGACAATGAGATGATGGTCAGAGTAGGGAAGTAGAGAGTAAGAAGGGGTACTAATTATTAGACAACAAAGTAGTAATATTTAATATAAAATTTTTTTTAGTCATTAATTGAAATATAATGTTAATTTTGTAAATAAATCAATTTTTTGTGGACTTTTTCTTGACACGATATAAAATGTTATTAACTTATAAACTCAAGGATATAAATTATAAGTTTTAAAAGAACAGAGGCATAATGAGAAAAAATAATTAAATTACATGATGGTTAGAGTAATTTTATCTTCATTTAATATCGAAATATTTACGATGCATAAGGTAAGAGAAAACATATCAAAACATATTTAAGTACATAAAATCATGAAAATATAATTTTAAATGATGAAATTGAAAAAAAATATTTAATAATTAGATTGTAAATGTTGCAAACTACAGGGATCAGAGTGTAAGAATCGAGGAAAAAATACCTAGTGAATGATTAGTATTTTGTGAGTGGTCAAAATGGACATTGTTTTAGTTTTTTGCACTAGTTGTATGCCTGATTGCTCCTATAAGGTAATTTTTAAATGTATTTTTATTTAATTGTATGGTAATAGGAATAAATATTTTTTTAGAATCACAATGACACTATAAAGAACACTAATATTCATAGTCAAAAAATAATTTTCTTATCAATGCATTTCTTTTTTATTTTGATGAAAATATGTATTTTTTGTATAAGTAGCATGATATTTTGAATGAAAATCCAACACTAAATAAACATTCACAAGAATTCAAATGATTTTAATCTTGGAGAAAAAACATATTTCTTTTACCAAAAGCCTAATTTCTTATTCATGGTGTTTTAGCAAAAATGTGTCTACAAAGAATGATTTTCAAACAGAAACTTGGCATACAAAAAGTGGATTTCAATAAAATAAATGTCATAATAGCTTTGACGCAGTGTATAAAAAATAAAAATAAAAATAAAAATAAAAATTAATTTGATAAAATCATATAAAAAAACATGTAAAATAAAATAAATTATCATTGAATATGCACGAGTAACCTCTTAAAAAAAATTGAAACTAGATTTATATAAATATTTTCATAAATTAATTGATAATATTATTCCCAGTGAATAATTCTGCCAATTTATGTTAAACATGTGCTCATCAGTTTCGTATTTAATTATATAAAAAAGTAAAAATTAGAATTTAAAACTATTACGATAAAAAGCTAAAATATTATTAAAAAGCATGGAATAATTTAATAATTTTAAATATTATTATAATTAATTATCTAGATAGAATTTAATTTTAAGATATAATAAAAA
>Ga0325411_1006169_pt1 | contig 13185 bp, 8 predicted proteins | sample PopdelMetagenome_13_FD_206181 | JGI IMG/M metagenome (GOLD analysis project Ga0325411, IMG submission 206181) | Populus deltoides microbial communities from Bellville, Georgia, United States - Xylem-PdIQD-R4 | ecosystem: Host-associated > Plants > Phyllosphere > Stem > Wood/Secondary xylem... | reverse complement strand
TACCTTTTTAAATAGCTATCCATTAAAGTTACAATCACACATTTTTAATAATAATTATTGAACTAGCTCGGCTAAGGCAAAAATAAATAAATGAAATGGTTTGTTGAAATAAAAATGATTAATCTAAACTAATTAGATGATGCACGAGGCAATCAAATGATTTGATAATTCAACTCTTTTTTAAAGTAAATTCCAAGATCGTATATTAAAATCATGAATAAAAGCTCAAATGGAGGAGAAAGGTAATTTGAGGTGGCAAAGGTGAAGAAAGAACTCAACAGGAACGTTTAACCGACGCCAAATGCCAATATTCTGGAGGGTGCTTTCTCGCTTTCTTTCTCACTCACATTCTCTACAGTGCATGTCTCTGTCTATGTCTCCTCTGTTTCTTCTCTTAAAACCCAAACAAACTAACCCAGTTTTTACTTCAAAAACTCAGACAAGTTTCTCTCCTAAAAGACTGTTACTACTCTAATTATATTCTCAATCTCCTTCTCTCTCACGTACACTCAAATATATATACAGACAGCACTGACTCTGTCTCCCTACCTGTCTCTGTCCATGATGGAAAATAATGGTTTCTCTTCTCCGCGAAATGATTCGTTTCCTGCTGGTCTCCGTGTTCTCGTTGTCGATGATGATCCCACCTGGTTAAAAATCCTTGAAAAGATGCTCAAGAAATGCTCTTATGAAGGTTACTTACCTATATTTTTTCCACATCCGCTTCTTACTAGCATCTATCTATTACTCTTCTTAGTTGCTCCTTGCGATTTCTTTTTCACTCACAAACTGTTGTTTCTGAACTGGGTTTTGTTTCTACAATCCACGGTCTCATTTCTGCATGATGGTGGCTTTTCCTTTTTGTTTCTTTCCTGTTATTTGGTTTTTCTCTTTCATGGGCTCTGAAGGATATCTTGATTTCTCTGTTGTAAGCTAGTACATGGAGAATTCGAGATTCTTCTTAAATAATTGATATCCCGCAATTTCCCCCCTTCTTTTTTGAGCTATACAAGTGACATGCAACTAAAGGGTTCCAAAGTTGTGCATGGAAGGTTGTTGTATTGTTTTTGAGCATTTTTGGATTTTATTATTTTCAGGAATTATTTATCACCTCAGGTATCATTTCAAGTTCCAAAATTTTGTAAACAGGCTCATGGTATTGGGAATGTGGAGGAATTGTCTTTCTTGATTTCAAGATTTGAATCTCAGAATTTGCTTATTTCCAACAGAAATATACAAGTTTATCATCAAATGATGTTGTGCTACTCTTTTCACAGATTCGTCCTCTTTTCTTTTTTGCAGTTGGTTAAAGTAATTAGAGGGTTTATTGATGTTTGCTCCACTAGTACTAGCCAACTAAACTATTGAAAGTATGAAACACATCAATATCCTCCTACTCTTTTAGTATTTCCAGTTTTATTTAATTTTCATCTTCTGGGTGCATTTAACTCAGATTTAGTGATCTTGAGCATGATGAGATTGAATAGATTATGATTGTTTGGCAATGTTGTAGGCTTTTATGTGTTTATGATTGTGGTTACAGCTATCATTGCCATAACAGAGTTAAATTGTATCTGTTGTTTGAAGTGATTTGGAGTTGAAGGCCAAAATAATAGTTAAAAAAATCAAAATCATGATTTGATTAACATGATATTAATATGGACGTAAGGTATAAAATTTTACTAAAATTTTTTGAAGGATCTTTAATTAAAAGAAAGTACTGTCATAACAGAACTCACGAGCCTCAATTTTCAGAATTTTGATTTTTGGCCATTTAAGCTACTTCTGTAGCTGTTTTTTTTTTCTTTCTTTTTTTTGGTTCCTGCAAAAAACTTGATAGAAGTGTGGTGGGAGAAAAGCATCTCCACCGCAGCTCCAAACACCTTCTTAAGCTCAGCTAATCATTTTACATGTTAGCATTGATTTTCCTTGGCATTTTCATTGTATTTAGAAGGATATGCTTCACTACTGCAATTCCCTATAGAGTCTTTAAACACTCAAAGTCAACCCGGTTTTTGGATATAGTTGTTTTCAAGTACTTGTGCCTCTTCCATCGATATTTTTTTCCTTAATTCTTCTGGTACTATTGAAGGACTTTAACATCATAATTTTCTTCTTACTTTTTTGGTATTTCACACCCTCACAATAATATCTTGTTCAGTGAAAGTGTTTTCTTATGCTGGATGTGATTCTATAGCAAGATTCTTGGCTTTTGACCATACGTGTAGTGTCTCACATTTCCATTTGGAATGCTTTGTTAGTGACCACATGCGGTTTGGCAAGAGATGCTTTGAACCTGCTTCGTGAGAGGAAAGGAGGATATGACATTGTAATTAGTGACGTCTACATGCCTGACATGGATGGTTTCAAACTTTTAGAGCAAGTTGGACTGGAGATGGATCTTCCAGTCATTAGTCGGTTCTTTTCTCTTACTCTGGAATTTTATTTCAATGCCAATATTTTCTATTTGCGTATACATATACCCATGTCGTGCTTGCACTATACATATATTGGAATATTGATTCAGCTTCTGACCAGTTGCGCTTGTCAACTTACAGTGATGTCTGTTGATGGAGAGACAAGCAGGGTGATGAAAGGCGTTCAACATGGAGCATGTGATTATCTTCTTAAGCCTATACGAATGAAAGAACTCCGGAATATATGGCAGCATGTACTCAGAAAGAAAATACATGAGGTAAGAGACATAGAAACTCTTGAACGGGTAGAAAGTTTTCAAATGACTAGAAATGGATCAGATCAATATGAGGATGGGCATGTGCTCTGTGGAGAAGATCTTACTTCCATAAAGAAAAGAAAACATATTGAAAGCAAGCATGATGAAAAAGACACTGGTGATAGTATTTCTACAAAGAAAGCTAGAGTAGTTTGGTCAGTAGATCTTCACCAGAAATTTGTCAAAGCCGTAAATCAGATAGGATTTGATAGTAAGTATTTATTTGATGTTTCATTTCAGAAACTTGGTGCTTGAATCATTTCAGGAATTATGAATGCTCACATATTTTATGAAAAATTTATTAGCATTGAATTCTTTATGTGGTTTCCAATGATATAGCCACATCTTTGCCATCCTTCGACGGAGCAATGACAGGTAGTGTCTGTTTGGCAGAAGTTGGTCCCAAGAAAATACTTGACATGATGAACGTGCCATGGCTAACAAGAGAAAACGTTGCTAGCCACTTGCAGGTATTACTTATGAAAATTAATCGAAGAATTTTAACATCTTTCTGTCATTTTTAAATTCAATATGTCTTATGAGCGTACTTGATTTTGAGAAGTATAGTATTCCTCATTGGAAAGGCTCTCTTACATGCAGAAATACCGTCTCTATTTGAGTAGGTTGCAGAAAGAAAACGATTTTAAAAATCCTGCTGGTGGGATAAAGCAGTCAGATTCACCTTTAAGAGATTCTGCAGGAAGTTTTGGCTCTCAGAACTCCATCAACTTGCAGCACAATGATGTTTCGAATGGGAGCTACAGATTTTCTGGTAGTAGCTTAGTTGTCCACAATGGGGATCCCAGAAGCCATGACAGTGATCGAAAGAGACTTGTTTCAACGCCTGTGGAAGAACCCAAAAGAACCTTTACTGTTAATGTTCCCAATCCTTGTATACCCAGGAGTTCACAAATGGAATTTGGCCATCCCCTTGCACCTCCACAATCAGAAGTAGACTTTGGAGCATTGGATTCTACTTTCCCAACAAAGTATCCTTGGTGTGGAATTCCAGAGATTCAACTAAAAAAAGAACATAATCCACTTCATTTGAATGATGAATTCAGCCACCTTCCACTGCCTGGTCAAAAGCAGCTTACCCAAGCTGATTATCCACAACCTGCTCCAGCCATCAGTTCTGCACCATCCTTAACACCTTCTCATAACGAGTACAGGAGCAATGTTAACCATGCAAGTTCAACAGCTATTGCGGTTGACTCTAGCCCTATTCAAACAAAGACCAATGTGGCAAATCATCAAGCTATTGAGCTCATTTCCAAGAGCACACCTAGTTTGGAAAATCAAGGCTTCAATATGAATTCCATTACAGAATTTGAATCTTCCCGGAAAAACATAAATTTGGGAATGCTACCTTTCACAACTTTGGAGGAAGACTTGCAAGTATGTTGGGTTCCAGGTGATTGCTATATGAATCTCGGACTCCAGAACATAGAGGTTCTGGAATACTTCGACCCAGGTCTTATCACAGACGTACCGGTAAACTTGAATGATGGGCTGAGGTTTGACTATGAGTTCAATGACCCAACAGAATATTCTCTAATAGATCAAAGCTTGTTTATAGCATGATCTTCCTCTCCCTTCCATTCATATTCAATGATGAAGGAGCACTTGCCTTATCTTTTTCTGTACCAATACATTATAGGAGCCTTCTAACTCTGGGTTGGGATATTTTATTTTTGATCGGTCTGGTCTTGGATGTTGAAACATGTATAATAGGAGTGATGACAAACATCCAGCATAATAATGTCTGTCACTCACCTCTGGTACCTGCATTACTGTGCTGTATGCTGCATCTGTCACATTCCTTACAAGAAATCTTATCATCGCACATCTCATTCTGCTGCTTTAACTGAAATGGTTTTATGTCCATTCTATGCTCATTTTGCCTGATTAGTGTTGAGCTGACTCAATTGATGGCATTACAGAACTCTGATAAGGTCCAATCCTTCGGCAGTACTGGCACGCACTTGTTTGGCCTCGACCTAAAATCAACTGCACCAAGCAGCTTTATTAATCCTGGGCCCTTTGTTCACGCATTAAATGGACTGGTCTGTCTATGTAGGTTTTTGATTCAGATTGTGTATAATACAAAAGAAATGAACAAAGAATAGGAAATAATAGTCGAAAACATAAGAGGAAAGGGGGGGAGAGCTAGTTTCTATCAGCATTTAGCTTTACTCGAGGACTAGAAAACGAAGTGATGCTAAGCTAATAATTGAGAATATACACAGATTTTATAGTGCTAGTTTTACAAAGCAGGCCATGAAACAATAGTGCCAGTCTTTCAACATGTAATGAAAGAATGATCCCTTCGATTCTACTGTCAAACCTCAACACGCTACATATTGCCAAAACTTTTCAACTTCCACAAGGAAACAGAAAAAATGACTGGTATAAAATTCTACAGGCTATGTTTGTTTTCGCGTTGCGTTGCACTGCAGCAAAAGCATCAAACCGGCCCTTAATGTTGAACACTGTCATCAAAATTACGTTGCCATCAAAGGATTATTTTCCTTGCATAGCGTGTAGAAAGGTAAATCTGCACAATCACTAGCTGGGTTGATCAAACACAACACAGTTCAGATGCTCATACGAAGCACCCTCATACAAGGAGCTCACGGCTGGATATTTGGAGAAGCATTCTCATGTGTGTTCTTCTCCGGTAGCAAGGTGATTGTGCGAGTTGAGCTATGGTTACTTCTCTGGATAACAGGCTTGGAGTTTGCCACATTGGAGGTTGACTTCCTCCCAAGTTTCGGTGATCGAGGTCGAGTCAACGGGATCTGCAAAACATTGATCTGTAAAACTAAAAAAAAGTAATGCATCTAAGCTTAGACCTAGAACCGTATCTCTACTTCTTTTCACCCCTGGTCCTATGGTAAATGGGAAAACCATCTCATCCACAGAAGAAATATAGGAAAGGTCAGATTTCCATGATTGAACTTCTAAAGTAGGCCGACGCAAGTTCAAATTTTGAATGATTGACCATCTAAAGCATGCCTAATTAGCAAGTTTGATTTCCTATTTTGTAGTATTAGGTTCTTCTAAATGTTAAATTTTGTAGAACAGTTCTAAATTACCAATGCAGCAAATTCTAGCAGCTTCATGCACATTGACCATGAGGTCAACATAATACTACCAAAATATTATTCATGAATATTAGATATTAGACGAACCTTCATCGTTGAATTTTCTGGAGGCCGCAAACCTCGATGCAAGTCATCTCTTGGCTTCCCCCCGAAGACAGCACTCTGCCTTAGTTTCTTAATGTCATACTCTGCCTTCTCCTGCACAGCATTAACGGAAAAGGTAATTTTTTGAAAATGGCTTTATCAAGAAACAAGGATAAAATGCTAGTCCAATGTCAGAAAATAATTTTTGGATAGAATCATTGAGTATAGAATAAAGGAAAACCCATCTTAGCATTTGTGACACACAATACCAAACAAACACTACAATAAGGTTATGTGAGACAACCTTAGGTCTTGCTTGCAGATGCTTTTTTTCTGTGTCCTCCTTTGCATTGTTTTTCTCTCCAAGCTTCTCAAAGAACTAGGATAGCCAGAAAAAAACGAGATATCACACCATGAGATTATTGTAACAAGGAATAAATGGACAGAACTGAAGAAATGAATCTTGCCTCTTTTCTTTTTGCCGCTCTTTCATCACTTCTAAAGCTAAATGGAGAGGAGATAAGTGGAGGTCGTGATTTGCTTCCCTTTGCACTTGAAGATTTCGAGCAGCTGTAATTCTATATGTTTAGGATTTGAACATAGGAAAAATGTTGCTTCTCTGTTCTAGTTACTAATTATTCATTCTCCATGAATGGTGTGCTATAAAGGTGAAGAATGCAACAATGCTGCAAACATAAAAAATAATTTTATGCTACAAACTCAGTGTGTTATTATACCAACTAGTCCCACAGAAGCAAACATAAGACCGTGGCATGAGAAATATGGTACAGACAAAAAAGAACCATTTAGGAAATCCATGAGCAAAGTCCTTACTCTGAAGAGAGGGTCTGTGATATTCCACCCGCTGTAATTTTTCCTGAAACTGACTTGTTGAGCTCTGACTTAGTTCTGCAAGGATACACTCGTCAATGACAACAATTAGAATGGGTCAACTGCTGGTGTTTGTAGAGACAACTACCTTCTATCTTGTGAACGCCGAAATACTGAAGGGAGAAGCTTTGATACACCATAAACAGATCCCTGCAGTTTAGACATGTAATTCATCATGTTGAGTTGCTACATTATTACTGGTATGAGTATTAATTGAAGTGTGTGCACACATGAGTGTCTGTACTGCATAAAATGATATAGTTCAAATAATGATCATGTTATGACGAATGGAGATACCTTGGTTGAAATTTCTGGAGTAGTGGACATGTCTTTAGATACTCTGAGAGAACTTTTATTGGTGTCTTGCAAACGAGAAGAAAAATTGATTGACATGTGGATAGATTTCTGAGTTACTCCCTTTTTGTCCATCAATCCTCCAGCAGACTTCTTACTGTTTGTAGTTGCATTTGTTTCAGCTCTTAGTCTTGTGGAACTTGACAGTTTGGCAGAAGACTTTGGGAGCTTCGTTGCTCTACTCTGACTAGATGATTTTGATGAAGAACTCATTTGCCTTTTATTACTTGGTAAAGCTACGTTCTCCTCTTCAGCAGCTACCTGAGTGGAATGGCAACTTACCTTATTGGCCGTGTCACTGTCCTGAGCATTTTCAATCTGCTTTGCATTTGCGACCTGAATAGAGTTTTCCACGTCAACATTTTCATTCATGGGTGGATAAGTATATTCTTACTGGTGTGAGTAATAATTGAAGTGTGTGCACACATGAGTGCTGCATAAAATGATATAGTTCAAATAATGATCATGGCATGAGGAATGGAGATACCTTGGTTGGAATTTCTGGAGTAGCGGACCTGAATTTAGATACTCTGAGAGGACTTTCACTGGTGTCTTGAAATTGAGAAGCAAAATTAATTGACATGTGGATAAATTTCGGAGTTACTCTCTTTTTATTCATCAATTCTCCAGCAGACTTCTTAATGTTTGGAGTATCATTTGTTTCAGCTCTTAGTCTTGCGGAACTCGGAAGTTTGGCAGAAGACTTGGGGAGTATTGATGCTCTACTCTGACTCGATGATTTTGATTGCCTTTCATTACTTGGTAAAGTTACATTCTCCTCTTCAGCAGCTACCTGATTGGAATGGCAACTTACCTTATTGGGTATTTTCTCTTCTGGCATGGCCACAATAATGTCACAGTCTTCAGCATTTTCGTTCTCCTTTACATTTTCCACCTGAATAGAGTTTTCCATCGCAACATTTTTTTCTCTCACCTCTTCATTTCCTTCTTCCTTCGCATTTTGTAAATTATCCTTTAGCTCGTCAGCATAAAATGCATTCGCATCAGAGGACTGAATTACGCCAGCATCAACACTCCCCTCATCTTGTTCATTGATGATCACCTCATTGGTTTCTTTGGGAAGCTCCGAATTAACATGAGAGCTATTGAGAGCCTCATCTGCAGCTTCTTCTTCAGGAACATTAGATGCCGCGTTTGCTTGCTCAAGCAAGGCTGCTGCTTTCATGGCAGCCCTCTTCTTGTAATGAGCCTCAAAATATGCTTTCTTCTGGGCAACAGAACCTGGCTTGGAAAACTGCTCAACTTCTTCCAAGTAGCGATTGTGACTAAAGGTTGACCACTTCTCCCAAGCCAAAGATTCTGACATAAATCTCCCGAATGAGATTGATTCGGTCAGCGCTCGAATTGGATTGTCCTGAAACTCAAAAATGAATTCCATGTTTGCTCAATGATTTCTTTGATGTTAACTTATTATTGTCATCCATTTCAAACTGATGATATACATAAAACAATTAACACTGAAATGCAAAGAAACTCCAAAGACTCGCTTAGTTTCTCTATTATTAATCCAAAAAAAAAAGCCGTAATCTTTAAGATATGAAGGCCAGACAAATCATGCTCAAGTCTCAAATAAATTTTAACAATAGAAAGAAAAAAGGCAATGCGAAATGGCAAAAATCATCAATACGAAAGATGTCCCAAAAACGAAAGGTAACAAGAGCCAATCCTTGGTGCATTTAATGCAATTTTCCTGAAAATATTAGCTGTTCAGTAAAATAAAAGAGACAGCTTTAATTATTTTCCTTTCAAGAGTTCATTCAAAGCTTTGAGCATAATCAAGAACAGCAGAAATCAACTAAATAAGAAACGAGTGAATCCTCGAAGCATTATGGTCTGTTTGTTTGCTCAGAAAGAAAACAAAAACGAGCAACAGAATCCCACAACAGCCTTTTTTCCATTTCACTAAAAACCCCATTCATTATTCTTTAAAGATGTTTCAATATCGCAGGCAAGATCACAACAACTGAAGCAAAACCCACAAAATATTACTAAATAACACGAAGAATTTTAAACTGCAGAACATCATAAGACAAGAAAAGAAATGATATATGGACAAAAAGAAGTTTGAAGGACCAACCTCTTTGGCTTCTCTGGAAGCACTAGATGGATGAGAAAAGGATCTCAAAAGACAAGCTGATTCTCCCATTTCTTCTTCTTTGCCTATACAAAGAAAGTAAATCCTACCAGCAAAAATATTCTTTTTTTATTCAAAACCCTTCTCTACTGACAGCAGGTATTTAAGAGCTTTGCCAGAAGAGTCTGTCGTAGTCTCCCTTTAAATTTTGAAAACTAGGCTCTATGCTCAAATGGGTCCATTCCAATATTTCAAGCAAGAAAGGCAAATTGGGTGAGTAAGAATAAGAGGCAATCAGTTCTTCGCAGAGAAAGGAGACTTTTTTTTTTCCAGTGTCAGTGAGAAAGGGGGATGAATCTCTCCTCTTTGTTTTTGTGTGTCTGAATCTTGTTTGTCTGTTGATAGATTTCTTTTCCTTCCATTAGATTACATCCGAATTATGGAGTTGGGCCCTCCCTTAACACAACTCATAACGGCTAGTTTCTTTTTAACTATTTTTTATTGATTTTTATTTGGATATAATTTTTTGTGTTTATTTAGTATTGAGTTTACAATTATTTTTTAAAATATTTTTTATTTAAAAATATATTGAAATTATATTTTTTTATTTTTAAATTTTTTATTTAACTTTATCGTATCAAAATGATATGAAAATATCAAAAAATTAATTTAAAATAAAAAAAATTAAAATTTTTTTTTAAATAAAAAACAAACAGGCTGTGACTCATTAATTTGTTAACAAGATTTTGACTCGGATTCAGCTTCTTTAAATCAAATTTTATATTATTAAAATAATATTATTTCAAAATTTAAAAAAAATACAAAAACAATGTTTTAATAAAAATAAATTAGTTAACTCATAATCTAATCCTTAAATCTTAATCAAGTTACTGTCCGAACGTAATAAATAAGGATTTTTCTTGATATCTATGAAAAAAAGGAAAAAGAAAAACATGTTAGTGACCGATGGAGGGAATCTGATTGTAAGATTTTTTATTTTATTTTCATGTACGCAAAGTTGATGCTGGTTGGTCCACAAATTTGAATTTGAACGAAGGAGGTAGACAAATCCAGTGGTTGTAATAGCGATTTAGCAACGGTTTTTGTCTATAATTAAATACATTATTGCTGACATCTGCATGAGTCAAGGCTTACATTAAATGGACCGTATGTTCTAACGAATTAAAATTAAAAACCTAACTAGCTGTTTTCTTTCCATATTTTAATTTAAATATTTCCCCAACGGTAAGCCTATATTCTTTGTTACTGGGATGGATGTATTTCCTCACCAAATTTCCATCACTGCATGCAGGCAACGTTTGAGATTGTGATTATATATAGGTGTATTTTTTCAGATTTTTATTTTTTTAAAAAATAAACTTTAAATTAATATTTTATAGTATATTAATTTCAAAAAAATATATTAAAAATCATTATTTTAATAAAATTTTAACGAAAACAACTTGATCACTGGTACTTCTTCGATGCTTATCATGGTAATGTTAGCTCCAGTCTTTCTGGGCCATGTTTTTCCTCTCCCTTAATCGAAATTACATGAAAAAGGATGAAATGGTAGGATCCCTTTGTCGCCACACAATGAAAAGGTTGATCTCGTAGTTTTTGGTGGAGGTGCTTCGTTTTATTTCCCCATCAAAGCTGAATCGAAACCTGTACATTCTCAAAAAGAGGGGAGCCACGATGGTCCCAGGAGTTGCTTCTGCAATTATTTCTGGTGGAGCAACACTAGATAAACGCTATGCATGGCCAGGTCTAGATTCAATCTTCTTGGATGGTGTTGGATATATTGTCATTTCTTATTTGCTTTAATATCAATGATTATTCAAGGAGATTAATTGGATCATCAGAGAATTGCTGCAGCGATGGTTCAAAACCCAACACAGCCACCAAACTATCCATGAAAACAGCCACTGAAACCTCCCAATCCCTACCGGAAAGATCAAAACCATAGTTTTAAAATTTAATATGTGGTTGATTCAGGTAAAGCCCGGATATCATGGTTTAGGGGATGACCTAAATTTTTTAAAAGAATAAAAAAGGTGGATATTGTTATAAATGGCCGGTTTGAGTTGTCAATGATCTAAAAATGAACTAGGGTTGTTTATAATGATGCATGGATTTTGATTGTTAATCTCAATCTAGATACTTTAATTCAACTTTTTACAAATTAATTTTTTCTTTTTCTTTTTTATTTCAATGATATGTGGGTCAAGATTTCACCTATCATATGGTTTAACCCAAAATCACATGTCTGCTATCTCCTTTAGGGTAGGAATGAAAAGAGTTAAATCACTAATTGTTTTGGTATAACTATGAAATATGAGGGTTTATATTTACAAATTTTCTGATGGGTATATCGGCTAATGCATAAAATTTTGAAATAAATATTTATAAATGAAAACAAGTAAAGAGTGGGTTTAAAGCCATGAAAATACTATTTTTAATGTGTTTATTTGTTCTAAATAAAAATAACATATTCAAAATATAACTAAATCATCTAAACATCTGAAAAAATAAAAAGAAAAGACAAATAAAAGATAATCATGTTTATTCTTTTGTATACATGTTATTTATGTAATTAATAACATGTTTATTAGACTTTGAACATCGTAATAAAATATTATGTTTATTAATATTATAATGGTTAATCAAACGATTATATTTTTATATGTATTCTTTGTATAATGACATGTTTATTTAACTTGAATTATCATAATAAAACATTATAACTATTAATGAAACAATTATATTATAAATTACACAATCATAAATAACAAAATAAATTTTAAAAATAAATTAATCTCACTAATAGATTAAATGTTATATTTTAATATTATAAATATCAATATAACATCATTATAAAGCGTTATAGAAAAGATCATACACCATTTCTTTCACTTATTAATTCAAAAGACACTGTTGTTGCTAAGTGGAGCATCGCTAGACAGAGGGAGGATATTGAAACTATAGTGAAACTTGTGAGAGCTTATTGAAACAAACCAAGATTTTGAAGTGAAAGTGAAAATTTTAATGGAAGCTTGCCCACATCAAGCAAATTAAGATTAGAATTCATAAACTATTACATCGTTTTTGGTCGGACCCTTAGATGATGCAATCCATAAACTGTAAGCTCCTCTCTTCTTTAATGGAAGCCATGGTATCTGAACCATCCGGAAGCTATTCTCTGAAGGTACTTGCTCTGTCAATTTTCAGGGTATAATGTGTCTGAAACTTTGCATAATTTGTTCTTCACAACTCAAGCTTGTTGCATAACTTGAATTCGAGAATTAACCATGTGATCCAAACTCCTTTTCAGATTTGATCTCAGGTTTGATAGCCATGGGTAGCAATGAGATTTTCCTACCGCTCCAGATTTCTTCATAAAACCCTTGTTTGCTGGGATCATGGGCCAATGTCGTTGGTTCTATTTGATGGTGACATGAGTGGACCATTCGATGGACCAGGCTGCCTGGTAGGAAAATGCTGGCTTGTCTTAAGGTTTTTGGAGATGCAACGACCTGTCATTTCCCATTGACATTAAATTAGTGACATCAGATCCACCACTTGTGGCTAGTTTATAATCACACAAGGGACAACTTAACCTCTTCCCTTTGTTTAATAATGTCTACCCGAAAAAAACGACAACGCAACCTCTTTTGTTTCTATTTCCTATGGACTGGCTTCTGATAAAACCATGGGACAGTCTGATAAAACCATGGGACAGTTTCTCCGTCGAGCTCGGTATAGCCAAGGAATACAAGGGTGGTTGTGGCTCAATGGGTTGGAAGATTATGGCAAGAAGAATTACAAGGATTTTGTCAAATTGTGGTTAAAAAGGAAAGGAAAAGAAAAGAAAAGAAAAGGGTTCTCTATTTTGACATCCTAATAAATAAAATAAACCT
>Ga0325411_1006167_pt1 | contig 13188 bp, 9 predicted proteins | sample PopdelMetagenome_13_FD_206181 | JGI IMG/M metagenome (GOLD analysis project Ga0325411, IMG submission 206181) | Populus deltoides microbial communities from Bellville, Georgia, United States - Xylem-PdIQD-R4 | ecosystem: Host-associated > Plants > Phyllosphere > Stem > Wood/Secondary xylem... | reverse complement strand
TCCTGTTGTTTGTTTTTGGTTTTCAATCTGGAGATTTGCTTTTTTTGAGAGTAACTCGAAAAAAATTGTAAATTCTTCAAAGAGTAGCCACCTTTTGCCATATGGCTTGGCCTGCTCTCTCGTTTTTTATTCATGGTTGAATTTATCCTCCAAGCTTGCTTTCTGGAACTACGTTGATATTTGGGTACTTGTACAATAGAGTAAATTCAAAAAGCATTTTTTTAATAAAAAAAGAAAAATATTTGATTCTGGGTGACCCACTGTTTTCTCGATCAAGGATTTTAATTTGCTATCTAGATAGGCATATTTTTTTTTAATAGTGAATCTTGCTTAAAAAGGATGGTGTTTGGATATTGCTGTGAATTTGCTGAAAGAATAAGTATATTCGTGTAGAGCAAAAAAAGTGGAAAATGAGAGGGGCAAAGGATGAGGAAAAGATGACGAGTCCTATGTTTCCAAGACTTCATGTGAATGATGCAGAGAAAGGAGGGCCGAGGGCACCTCCAAGGAATAAGATGGCCCTGTATGAACAGCTCTGTATTCCTTCTCAAAGGTTTAGCTCTGGATCAGGGTCCATGCTGCCTGTTCTACCTAACAACGGCAGCAGCTTGGTCCCTTCAATCTCCTCAAGCCATGTGAGTTTGATAACTTTTCTTTCTCTTTCCCAGTCTGAATTTATCGTATTTTGGTCAGTAAGTTTGACAATGATACACCCTTGCTTCATGTCTTTGGTAAGCATCTACGCAATTAACATCTTTTAGATTCTGATTAATATGAATTACATGCTGCTTTCGCCACAGAGCATGGGGTTGGTTCATGTGGTAGTGCAGCTATCTGTTGCCCCCACGCCGAGGAACCGGTTTTGTAGACTTAAATGTGATCTTAGGATACCGTTTTGATTGTTTAGTTCATCTACTTTTGTGAACTTTTTAATTTGGCTTATAGAATAAAGGAAGCTGCTTCGGGAAGAAAAGGGGCCTGAAATTTTTTTCTATTGATTATTTCTGCCTTCTCATAATTTTGGCTTTGGGATATTTATCTGTTTTCAAAATGTATTCTTGTCCATTTACTTTTATTTATTTATTTATAATTCTTTGGGTTGATTTTGTTATCATTGCAATGGGTATATGGTTGTGTATCATGAATTTCCGTACTTCTCTGCGACTTTTGTTGTTGGATTACAAATGAGTTATCTTTGTAGGGGTCTGGCCATGAAAGGAGTGTTTTTACTCCAGTTAGTAACTCCCCAACACCTTTGCATTTGACTGAGAAGCTTTTTTATTATTCCTCTGGAGGAGTTAAGTCAAGCGCTCTGATGACAAGTCAAGAAGAAAAATTTGTGGAAGTTACAAATGATCAAAACTTGAATACCTCACGGCCATCGTCATTCAGTGCTACTTGCAATTCATTTCAATCACATAAGGTCTCCGACATTAAGAACTTTTCATGGAAGAAGCTTGGAGATGAAAATGACTCTAGATTTCATAGCTCTGCCCAGTCAGGGTCAAATCTTTATTGTAACAACAGTCAGCACAGTAAAGATCAAGAAAATCAGCATTGTTTGAACTTGAGCTTCTCTGTGCAATTTCAAAATACTACTGAAACCCAGAAGAAAAAAACTGGCACCATAAATGTAAAGGAAATAGACCATATGAGAATACAAATAGAAGACAATGGAAAAGTATTTGAGGCTTCTCAGAATTCCATGGAAAAATTTGCTACAGTCACATCAAGTAAAGATAAACCTTCAGAATCAAGCCCATCAGGAAAAAATAAAAGTACCAAATCATTAAAGCGAACATATTCATCTTCAAATCAAGAGTATAGAAAGAATTCAGTGAATGTCCTCAAATGCTTTCCGGGTACAAATGAACAGTTGAATCAAGAGCTTGCCACAATGCCCGACAAGACTGTCATCGGGGATAATATTTTGGTGGAATACAGAGTTGTCACAGGCAAGGAAAATCCCTCCAAGGTGAGAAGTGAATTATATTCAAGGGCATTGCTTCAAGATGATAACAGAAATCGTTGTGGGCTTGAGAAAAGAAGCAAGTACCGTGAAGACAAGCAATCTGGGTCGTTGAAAGCAGGAGATCTTGAAAGGAACGATGACGCTGAAGAAACTTCCATGGTGGACTCCGTAACTGCTCTGGAGATTACTCCTGATGATGTTGTAGGAGTAATAGGTGAGAAACAATTCTGGAAAGCAAGAAGAGCTATCGTCAAGTAAGTATTCCTGTCAAATGGTTTTTATTTACACATGCTGCAGCTAATCAGCATCAAAACTATAGCAATATGTTGTAATTTGTAGAACAAAAGGTATTTTGTTGTATCCATATCTGAGTTAAAATGGTGTTTTTGTAGTTATTCTCTTCAGTTGCACTAGTTAGTTGGTCTGCATATGGCTCCAACTAGAATAATTCATCATGGTAATGTTGTAGCTGTTGGTTCAGTATGAATAGCATGATGCTCAAGGAACTTAAAGGACCTAAATGAAAGGAGTTCAATTTTATTGTCAGTCCACCAACAGTGTCCATTGGTCTTTGAGTTTGGAGTACTCTATATACTTTCACAAGGTTTACAGAATTTTTTCAGACTATTTTTTTGGTGATGCCATTCGTCTCCTGCTGTGGACTTAAGTACTGTTAAACTCTCTCTCTCTCTCTCTCTCTCTCTCTCTCCCCCTCCCCTCCCCAATGACTGGTTCATTGCCTCACCATCTGTTTATTTTTAAATTTCAATAGGTAAATTGGGTTAGATTGGTGACCTTCTGCTTCAATTACACATATAAGCAATACAAACTTAAGCTTGTGGTTTTGAGCAATGAAGTAGAAGCAGCTAGTAGAAATAGATGAAATCACATGTGCTACACCTTGTTTTTCGATTAGATGAATATTCACAAAGACATCTAAAGTATACTGCCGTCAGGATAAAAATGTCAGTAGACTAAAGGCTTACTTTTATGGAAGATTGACTTCCTCTTGAGCCATGATGGAGTATTCTGCTGCATTCCTTCTTTCACTACTATGTAGAACTGTGCCAGTTTTGGTTTTAGCAACTCTTTGAAGTGGATTTATACTTCTCTTCTTCTGATAAAAAATTGGCTCCACGCACAGAAGTTACCTTCTGAGTTTTGAACATCTGAAAATCCTTTTCATGTTTGGGTCCTGACTCATTTTGCAAGTATGTTAACATGGTAAATTTTTATTAATATGATGGAAGAATTTCTGATGAAAAAGCTTTTCAACATCCAACTATTTTGTTGATATGTTTAACGAAAGAAAAGCATCAGTGTTACTTCTATGATCCATGGCAGAAAAAGGTTATTTCTTCTACGATTCAGACTGATTACATTTACAATTCTGAGAAAAAGGAACCTACGAGTTTCAATTACATCTGAATCAAGGAATGTTTTTTTTGGATTTTTGTGAAAATATAAATATCATGATCTCTTTTTGGTGTTCGGGTGTGCTTATCTGCTTCCTTGCCTGTAGTTTTCTAATGACTTGCTACCTATCTTGTTAGATGCTTCTCTTAATTGCATTCTTTGATAATGATAATGAGTAGAAAGACCTTTCATGATGCAAATTTATGAGAAGGAATGCTGCCGTGTCTAGTTGGTTGCTTTCTAAATCCATGTTCCGGTGAAAAAAAGTCCAAACACCTTGAATGTGCTATGAAAAAGTTAGGTTGTGTGGATGCCACTAATAAGGATGCTGGATTTACAATCATCAGTAGGCATATTTTAGTGAATGTTCACATGGTAGAGAACTTCTGTTTTATCCACAAAAACTCACAGCTTATGTGCAATTGAGTTGGTTCTTTTCAATTAGGTAATGGGGCTCAGTAGGCTAGCATATGATCTTGAAACCTCATTCCTTGCCAAAAAATACTTGGTGATTACCATAAGAAGTTGGTGTTTCAGCTCAATCGTGATCTGCCTAGATATTGTTCGATATATGATTGAATTTGGTTAACTAGAACCTGACCTCTCTTGAATATCGTAGAAATTAATTTTCTTCTTAGGATACTGGCTCGGTTGTCAGTTCTTGGATATTAACTCGCATTTTTGTAATTATTCAGTATCTTGCCAAATATATGAAACATACAAATTGTGCCTTCTGTTTGCAATTGGAGAAGGGGAAATCGGTCACTCTAATTATATTCTATTGAGTGCTAACATTGAATTAGGAGGGAAAATTGAGGGATTGACAGGCATATTTGAAGCCATGTTGCTGATACCACCTGATGCTGGTACTGGTTGCTTAAACATTACAGTATAAGAAAATGACTTCAATTTTCTCATGTAGGGAAGGAATAGGAGAGAGGAAACAAGGAGGAGAAGAGGGATGAAAAGGGTATTGGAATAGATGAAGAGAAATAAGAGAAAGATTTGTACTGAAGGGAGAAAACATTAGTTTCAATTCTCAATAATTATTGAGCTATCATTAAACATGATAGTAGGTGCCCTTATGATGAGATCCTAAAACACTATAAGAAATAGAATGAAGTCTTAAACCATAAATAAGTCCTAAATAATACAATCTATGATATATATATATATATATATATATATATATATATATATATATATATATATAAACAACTAGAATTACTAGATTATCTAAATAACATACAAATAAAATAGAATTCAATTCCTGGCTTTCCTAGAATCATTGCTCTTAAAATCCTGTCTCATTTTCCTTCTAACAAAATATGTGATGGAATGGTAAGGATAGATTTCTTGGGATTCATATCCTCTCAAGAAAGCAATTGAGTTATCCTAGATTATGACACTTTATGGGATTAAAATTATACTGCTTTCTGCTTCCAACATATCCAGCAGTTAAATGCCTGTATTTTAAGATTTCATGAATTTCACATGAAAAGATACAATGGTATCAGTGATAAGCTCATTCGATTTTTGGGTCATCGATCTGTTGCATGTGTCATTTTGTATGAAATTTGTTACATATTGTTCATGTCATGCAGCATTTTTCTTCTTGAAATCTACTGGTCAACTATATTCTAAGGCTTCTAGTGTGGTTGAACTGGGTTGGCTTGTTACTTCTGCACTTTTAACTTCTTGTCCTGTTCCAATCCATTATTATATAGTTATTGACATGCTCCTTTCTTTTGTGCATTTTAACACATGATTGTTTTGAGTTTCTTTGTACAGAACTAGGGTGTGGATATCTCTGTATGATTGTGTTTTAGGTTGGAATTCTATCAGATTCACCCTAGCAGTGTGTTTTGTCTTCAAATTTGAGCCCCATAGGTTCTGGTTGTTCATAATTGTGTGAAAGATGAACTGTCAATTAATTTTCCAAGGAAAATAGGACTTGTTACATCATTACAATTCATCTTGCTAGAATTTTTAATGCAGTCATTATCTACCTAATAGTATGAGCTGATTTTCTGTCATCATTTAGTGCTCGTGTAATTTTTCTAACTTTTGGACAATTCCAATAGACATTGCTTTACGTGCTCTTTTTATCTATCTGAATTGTTTAGTGATTTGCCCAACTCTTTTACTATATTTCAGTCAACAAAGAGTCTTTGCCACGCAAGTATTTGAGTTGCATAGACTCATAAAGGTAAGCTGATAATTCCAGTTGTGTTCTCTACCATAAGATATGTACTAGTTTCTTAATTATTTTGTTCCGTGAGGAAAATCTCTTAGCATTAATTGGAACAGGTTCAAAAATTGATTGCTGGATCTCCGCATCTATTGCTTGAAGATAACCTTTATGTGGGAAGAGCTTCCTTGAAGGTATCCCAGATCAACAAGGTACCGTCTAAGTGTGCCATGGTTGATAAACCAAAAGATCATTCACAAAAGCAGCATACAAGCGCTGACTTTGCAGGAGAGAATGTAGTTGGGAAGCTTCCCCTTCCTTCCACTAATGATGAAACTAGTAAAGAACCTATTAGCCAGCGATCAAATTATTCAGGAAGTGCACCACCAGCTCCTGTGGCTACCACCGCCAAACCATCTCCATGGTGTTACCCACCACCAGGAAATCAGTGGCTAGTGCCTGTCATGTCACCTTCTGAGGGACTTGTTTACAAGCCCTATGCAGGACCATGTCCTCCAGTTTCTAGATTCATGGCACCAGTTTATGGCAGCTGTGGTCCAATCAGCCTTGCTCCAGGTGGCGGAGACTTTTTGAATGCAGCATACAGTGTTTCAGCTTCTAACCATGAAGAAATTGGTATCCTTCCTGGAAACCCTCATTTTGGGCAGACTTTCTTTCAACCGTTCGGCATGCCAGTCATGAACCCATCAATATGCGACTCTGCAGTAGAGCAGATTAGCCCTCGCATTGGACCGCAGTCAAAGGACAATCAGTTAGCAGTTGGAGACATTAATTTCAACATCCCTCTTCAGAGTTCATGTAACATGTCAAACCAGATGAGCAGAGTGATCTCCTGTTGTGTTGGGAATTTTCAAGGATTAAAAGAAAGTGAGATCCAGGGAAGTTCTGCAGGAAGTCTCTCTAAGATGCCCAAAGCAAATGCACTCCCTCTTTTTCCGATGGAACCAACACTTCAAGCATCCTATCCAAATGCACAAACAAATGAGCAGCAGGCACGTGTGATTAAGGTTGTACCTCACAACCGTAGATCAGCAACCGAATCAGCTGCCCGAATTTTCCAATCCATACAAGAAGAGCGAAAACAGTATGATTAGTTTGTTGGGAATGCCTGCGCTCCAGTACGAGGAAAATGATAGCTATTTAACAGTCTTGGCAGATGTATTTTCCTTTGTAATTTGTATTTCTACCATATATGTTACGTCTTGTAAATATATTGTCGAAAGAGAATGGTATATGAGGCGATCCTCAATGTTTCAAGCAGGTTGTTTGCTCTGTCTTCCTATGAATAAATGCCTTTTGTTCTAGCATCTCAAATGTTACCTTGGAAGAAGAAATGCAGATGGAAAATGTAATGTAATCTTATCTGTGAAAACCGGAACGGAAATGATATCAAACAGTCCTTCAATGGTTCAACCGTCATCGTCCAACATATTTCCTTCCTTTAGGCCAGGCGACACCATCCATGACATAAGATACAAGACCTCCATAGATCACTTGAACAGTCCATGTAGCAAAGATTACGGGCATAGCTAGCTTTACCGAATCCTGAATGTCAAACTTCAGACTGGAGCCTCTGCTGAGAGCAAAAGTCTTGCATCTTGGCAGTAAAGATAGTGGTCATGAGCAAGGATCAGCAAAACTCTATAAGGCGAACACATTCTACACCGGCTGCAGGCTTTTAAGTTTGTAACATCCATCTATATCTTGCACTTTCTGCGCAGAAGTTTCAGAATTTAGAGAACAGCTGTTGATTTCAACAACAGCACAGCCATCAGGAAGACTACATACCACAACATGGAAAAGGTAATCTAGGTCACGGGCACAGGTGACAGGATTTCAATGCGTGAGGCCTTAAGTTTTCGCAGGAATTAATTCAACTTCATGTGCATACCAGCACGGTTTGGATCTGCAAAATTTGTCTCATTAAATGTAGATAAAAAGACTCAATGATCAGCATCTTCTTTGAAATAAGATTACATAATGATTGTTATAGCAGCTTGTAGAAAGTATCCTATATAGAACAGACTGGAGAATAAATGTTCATGCACCCGACACCCCCAACTAGGTTGTATTGAGACTTGTACTAAATTACACAGAAATTGAACCAGAGAGTCACAGACCAACCCTATTATGTCCCAAACCCCTTTACCATTACACTAAATGAAAAGGCCACTAGCATAATTCTATCATACATGTACATGTCAATTCTTGCTGAAACCAGCTCTCTCCTAATCAGAAGAACAATAATCAATTAGTTCTCCAGGTTCTTTGTATCCTCAATATATCAGAAATTTATTCTTCACAACTTATAAATGCATTTCTGCAATATCACCGCCGTCGATCAGAATCAGACAACAAAAATATAGAATTTAATTGAACACTTCATGATAGTGCAATGCTTGTCTGTTGACATGCTAACAGGACGAGCCCTCGATAGTCTCAACATGTAATTGGCAACAAATGTCCAAGTATATCACATATTTTGCCAGTCTAAAAATGTAGAAATGCGAAGACAAGAGGGATTCATAAACACATTTTTCAAGGGATGAAACTTTTCAAGAAATGCCATAGAGGGGATCAGATTTAGCAATAAGTTCAAAGGGAGTATAGTAATTCCTCCTATGTTTATATTAGAGAAGAAAGAATATCTCATTCTTATATCATATAACTCTCATAAGAGAAGAAGTTTCATGGAATTAAACTTAAGATTACAATACTTTTTCATAACACGTATTTATATTATATTAGTACGTGGAGAATTGTAGATGCTTGGATAATCATATAATTAATGTCATGAATACATGTACCTAAAACAACTAAAATAACCATTTGAATTTAAATTTCAAAATTAATTATATCACTTCCCCTTAATTTTGAAAATCTTTCAATCCTTGAATTTTAAAAATACATTAGAGGATCATCTTGCAGTATGTTAAAGGATTATTTTTTGTCATGGCTGATACGCCCTTTTCATCACTCGTTGATAACAAAAACTTCAATGTCGTCGTCTTCTTCTTCTTCTTCTTTTTGACAACCAAATTGCTGTCACTATTTTTTGAATTTTTCATCTTTATCTCGAAAAGATCTTACTTACAATTTTGTCTTAGCCACTTTTTTTTTTTTTTTTATCATGGCCACCTAATGTCATCTCGTTGCCATCTCTTTAATATCCATTTCTTTAGCAATTGTATTTGCTTGAATATGGCTATTCTTAGTCATTTTTCTCCTCTAGTGATTGCAACTATATTTCTCGAGCTAAACATCTCTCTTTGACGATTAGACTCTTCAAGTGGCCTTCGTATTTGTTGTCTTCTTCTTGTCATGGCTCATTGGATCATTTTCTATCTTATTCCTTGTAAATATCTCTCTCGTTTACAACATCATCACATGTGCAATGACTAGCTTGTCAGCCTGTACCAAGCTCTTTTTGGACTCTTTCTATCTCTCTTCATGGAAAGTTTTAATTCTCTTGTTAGACTCCACCGACTTGCAACTTTATTTTATTTTTTAAATGTTAATTTTTCAACCACTCCCTCATCTCCACAATCCATTTATTATTGGGATTTCTCATTATCTTCAACACGCATGCTCTAACTAATCTCACAAATACTCACTGACTAGATCGAACCAGTTTCGATATCATTTTGTTAGGGCTGAAACTTGACTCGGGACTTCATTAAAAAAGAAAGAATATACCATTCTTATAGATGCTTGGATAATCACATAATTAGTGTTCTGTATGCATGCATCTAGAGTAACCGAAAGAGACCTGTATGGCTGGCTATAGCAGGGTTTGTGACACAAGTTCAATATATTCAGGTACAGAAAGGGAAATAAAAATCATGCAAACCATATGGGGGGGAAGAGAGAACGAAAAGGAGACCTGATGTGGAACAAGTTAGAAAAGTTTGTCACTTTCCTTTCCCTCCCAGCTACGAACAGACACTTGCACACAAAAACTAGCTACATTCTCCTTTATAAACGAAGGATAATCGATTACAAGCTTACTGTTTTGCCACTATACAAGTACAAAGTCAAAGGACCTTTCGAAGGCTGGGAAGAAAATTTGGACAAGGGCATTGAAGGAAAAATGCTATCGGGGTGGCTATATTTCACAACACAACCGCATGGCAACCAGTTGACTTGTCTTCTTTGTCGGTTCTGAAAAAGATATCAGGTTTCTGTACTTATCCAACTTTAGCAACAATCTGCAGAACCACTGCTTAAGGATAAGAGATTACACGATTATATGATGCAACTAAACCGAGAAAAACCAATACTTAACAAGGTTTATCGGACGTACTAACCTTGTTTCTGTAATGGAATTGAATATAACATGGAATAATGGGCTTCATGATGCTAAACAATTCTGGAACTTTGTCAGAAGACTTTCCTACATGAATTTGTCCACTCAAGAACTTGCTGTTCCTCACAATTTTGGTGTTCTACAACCACCACGATACGGGGCATGCTCAAAAGGGGCATCTACAAGATCCCAATGAGGTGATATTGTCTCTACCTTGGTTACAAACAGTTTCAAAAGAATAAAACAGCACAATTAATAAGAAGGAAAAAAAGAAAAGAAAGACGTAAATGTTAAAAATTAAAGACTTGATTTTGTGAAGATCATCCACGTTATATTTTGAGCACTACAAGGACCCACTCTAGAACTAAACTTCAGGTCATCAGTGGTAGAGACAAACCATGGAATAAAGACGTTATAGTTATTGCTTATATATGCACGTTTCATCTACGGAGACACATCATTGAAGCATTGAAATGGTGGAATACATAAGAAACCCATGGCATTAGAGGCAGAACTAGGTTATATCTCGGGGTGCCATGATTCTGCATTACTTGTGACAAAATTTGGGTATTTTTATTTATTAACACCATTTGAAAAAATAGTGGCCAAACAACACATGTTAAAAAAGCTTTTAAAATATTGTTAATGGAAAACGTGGTATTTCAAAAAAATTATTAAATAGGTTGATATTAGTTATAATAAGAAAAGATGAGAGATAAAAAAAAAAATCTTAGAAACACATCAAAGCTCTGATTATGACATCATCAGTATCTTTTAAAAAAATCTCGACGAGACGAATCGAACAACATTAAAAAAGTCATCGACAATAATCAGACTAGGCCACACTCTTTGTCCAAAGACAAGTGAGTCGTCTGCAGCGTATGTAATACCCTAATTGTTACACAATAAACTAGCCAAAGAAGCAATTTGAGTCAAAAGATAAGAAAGATGAAATAACAAGCTAGACTTAGTAAGTGTTTCCATATTAAACAAAGTTTAGGCTAGATGGAAACGAGAATAGACTTGATTATAGGCTAAACCAAGTAGGTCATGAAGTTTGGATTAATAAAAGGAAAGATACAGATAAGATGTGATCCAGACTTGTAAAAATAACTATAAGTGAAGTTAGACAATTTCAATCATGCATCCTCAAAACATAGAGTAATGAAGAGTGGGTAGTTACTGGAAATAATCTTGAACTTTCCTATTGAAATAAGGAAGCAAGGCATATTAACAGGCACATAACACAACAATACAACTCAACAAATCAGTAACAACAATTGCTATGCAATACTGAGTTTTCAGGATCTTCAAAACATGTTTATCAATAGGCTAGTAATTACATAGGTGATAATTAATAGGGATATAATTTGTAGGGATCTACTTGTAAACTAATAGTTTGTAGGCAATAATCAATATGCTTGTAATAGTAGCCTTGCAGTTTTCAGTACCAAAAAACCAGAAAATACCATATATATATATATTATCAGATTTATTTCTTTGAATCTATGATCATCACCAAGAAGATCAAAACTATCAAGAAATTTAGATGAAAAAGAAGAATTTATAGATGTTCCTGTTGAAAAACGAAATGGAAAATCAATTCTTCCAAGGCTAACAGTAGGAAATGAAGAAAATAGATGCGGGTTCATGAGTGTAGAAGAGAGATATATGCTTTTTGAACAAAGAGTGAAAGAAACTAACAAAATACTTGAAGAAAGATACAAGCTTTTTTTCAAAGAAATTAAAGAAAAACATAAATTAAAAATAAAAATGATTGAAGATCATTATAATAGGATTGTGGCGATGAATAAGAGATCTACTCATTTCATTTTAGAGTTATACATTAGAGAGAGATAGAATGGTGATAGAAGTTTAGAACACAAAGTAGGGAAATTGTAAAATTTAAATAAAAAATCTTATAAATGAATGATCGGGGCATTAAAAGATGTCAATTCAAAATCAAATGCCAAAATAAGAAAATAAAATGATGACGTAATCTATGACTTTAATCATACTATGATAGAAACACTAAATAAGATTTCAAAACAAGTGGTAGTTGAAGTCAAGAATCACTTAGATGAAAAAAAAGAAAGGAATCAAAATTTAGGAAAACCAATCCTAAACAAAATGGACAAGCTAATACAATGTAAAAAAAAAAAAACCTTTTATTTGAACCTAGAATGATTCAAGAAAGCCTTTTAGTGATAGAGGAAGTTGGAAGCAGCTCAAATGTTAAATTTACTAATTATAAGAGTTCACCACTAAGAAATATGGATGAAAGAATAATCCTAAACAACCTAGAAATGAATGAACCTTTAGAGAAAGTTGACCCAAAATACATTCTAGGGATAATAGAATAAGCCAATAGATCAAGAGTTCAATAAATTCATAGGTGAACATATAGAAGACTATATCCAAACTACATTGATAGAATGTACCCCTACCCTAACAATTTTAAATTCCTAGACTTCATATTGTTTAATGGCCATAAAACTATAATTACTATAGAATATATAGCAAGATTCACCTGCTAGTGTAAAAGAGCATCTGATTCTGACTTTTTTAAACTTAAGATTATTCCCAAATTCGTTAGCTAGGAGTGCTTTTACTAGTACATAAATCTACCACCAAATTCAGTTTAGAATTGGAATGACATGCAAATCATATTCCAAACTCATTTTTCAAGGACAGGACTAGAGTTTGTGATTGATGATTTAATTAAATTAAAATATTATCCTGGAGAAACTATAAAATAGCATTTAGATAGATTCATGGAAACAAGAGAGCAATGTTAGGTTAAGATTCCAGAAAAATATATTTATTATAATTGTTCATCAAGGATTAGAGTTGGAACTAAGAAAAATGTTTGAGAGAATGTAATATATATATATATATATATATATATATATATATATATATATATGTTAGGAATAAGAGCTTAAAGATATGAAAATTTATTAAAAGAAAAGTCCTAATTATAGAACTTATTATCACGAAACAATAGATGTGGATGTAGCATAATTTGTATCTGGTGAATCCATAATTTGTGAAGTATTAACTAAAAAGAATGCTAGATCTTTGAAATCTTTAAGATCAAATGAGGAAAGACATTACTCGTTTAATATAAATCAAGCTGATGCTATCTTTGATTGATTATTCATTAATAAAAGAGTTAAATTAAAAGGGAAACATGAACAAATGATTGATAAAGAGGTAAATGATAAATCTTATTGCAAATAACATGGAGTAGTTGGTCATTCAACTAAAAACTATGTGATA
>Ga0325411_1006166_pt1 | contig 13188 bp, 7 predicted proteins | sample PopdelMetagenome_13_FD_206181 | JGI IMG/M metagenome (GOLD analysis project Ga0325411, IMG submission 206181) | Populus deltoides microbial communities from Bellville, Georgia, United States - Xylem-PdIQD-R4 | ecosystem: Host-associated > Plants > Phyllosphere > Stem > Wood/Secondary xylem... | reverse complement strand
TCTAACTAAGAAAAGGGTACATGGCCAAAATTCTTCTCCAGTTAGAAAGGATTAGTAGGCAACCCGAAAAGGCTCGTATAAGGGGTAAAATATAATTATGCATATTTTACTAGTTTTGCATGTAAAGTATGGGCATGAGTTACCCCTTACTAGTTTTGCATTCATGATTTTATTTTACTATAACATTTATACAAGCTAAATATACCTAAATGGGTGGGCAATCTTTACTGCCTTCGAGAAATACACAACTTGGGGAAGATTAATCCCTTAAAGTATTTAGATACTACTATCAGTTGATGAGATGTGTTAGTGAGACATATGAACTAGCTTGATTCTACATATTCTTTTATCAGGTAAAAAGTCTCGTGAAATTATTTTTCCATGGTAAGACAGAACATAAAAAAAAAATAGAGGGGAGAGTGGCGCATAATGAAGTATAGGGTAGCAATCCACCTAGTTGGGGCTTAAAACATATAAGGATGCTTTACTTTTTGAAGGACCTAAAAGGTTTATAAAACTAAAGACTATGCTTGTTAAAGGTAAAAAAGTTATTATACGAATACTTTTAATTTGTCTAAAAGGCACACACCATGTAAAACAACATAGTGTTATGTAAGAAACCTTACATTATGTTCATGTGTATGTCTTGTAAAGTAATTTGTATTTGTTCCTGATGTATTATGCACCTTACTATTGAGGTAGATAGGCCTAAAACGAAAAAGCAGTCGAGGGAAATATCTACATTAAGGAAGAGATAATTGAGGGACTTATAGTATGAGTCCAATTCTTTATCCATAGAGGAGGTTGTTACTCAACTTCAAGAAGAAAAAGCTATAAAGGGTCTATAAAACTCAAGATCGGGATTTGAAAAAAAAGCTATTGTATAGGTATTTTCAGTAATGAAAATTTTAATATAACATTAACCTTTTATCTAAAATGCACATACCTTGAAGGGTAATGTAGTAGGTATGCAGGAAACCTTACCTTATGTCTGCTTATGTTTTTTTTATTTTAATTTTTACTTATTTATAATATATTGTGCACCTTTGTATTAAGATAGATGGGCCTAGACTTAATAAAAAAAATGTGAAAAAGATCTACTTCGAGGAAGATACAATTGAGAAACTCATCATATAAGCCCAATTCTTTGTCCCTGTGTGGTGATAGTTCACCATTTGATTTGAGAGAAATGTCCATTTATGTCTTTATGGATAATGAAGTTGTATTTAGGTAAAGTTATCTGATTAGTACTTAAAAGAGCATTTTTATCATAGTTTTATATCGTCATTTTGCACTTGAAGTATCAATAACTCCTTAATTAAAGCTTGTTTTATAATAACAAATCTGATACCATAAGGTACCTTTAATTTATGGTAAATGTTCATCTTAAATGCAGGCCTATCACATAAATGAAAGGATTGATTGATGAGTTTAAGTATGAAAATTGAAAGGACAAAGAGAGGGCCAAACTTAGAAAAAAGATGTTGGTTCAGTCCAAACTGGAACACTGTTCGATCATTGGGTCATATCTAGAGCTGTAGATCTTGGATTTAGGTCTGCTTTATATGAATAGAAATCTAATACGTAGTCCTAAAACTTTCATGAGGAGTCCAAGATTTAAAAAAGGCCGTTTTCAAGTCCAAATTATAGCAACAACGAAGAAGTCTGAATCTGTCCTGCAGCCCAGACACTGTTCAATGTTCAACCCATATCTCGAGCTTTAGAAGTCCAAATGATCTTAAATTTTTACCCTGGAAATCTGAGACAATTTCCTAGAACTTTCATGTTTAAGTCTGTTCAAATTATGACGTTATCAATGACGTTTTTGGCAGACAAGAAGATAAGGATTGTCACCAAGTCAAGATGTGGCCACCCACTAAACAATTAGTCAACAAATCTATATTTCTGAATTTTGGCCTATAAAAGGAGGCATTTGCCATGTATTTAGACATCTTGGTTTTCAGATCAAGATCATGCTCTTGCTCTCTCTTTATATTTTGTAATGTTTAAGTTCTGTTTATATTAATCTCTTACTTATGCTTTTCATTTCCTTTCCTTGTTTATTTATGTTTCTCTCTTTCATTATGTTTAGCTAAGTTTATCATGTCAATGTGAAAAGGTTACACTAATGGTGTAAGAATAAGTATAATATAAACTCAACATGGACCTTAATGTTTGATACTAACATGTTTTATATTTGTTATCTTGTTCACTTTTAATACTTTGTTTGTTAAATGGTTAATCTAGATTTATATTGTATAAACCTTGGTACAACAAATACTTGGCACTTTCATAGCCCAATCGTATGGTATAACCGACACCTATGCTATGAAAGGAACTTGATTTATTGTTAACATAAGTTATAATCATGAATATCTGACAACATTTACAAGTATGAACATTATTCGAATAAGATAACTAATGTAATCATGTTAACAATTTATAATCCGATTGGAACCTCCTTAGTGTGTGGTTTCCAGTTGAGTAATAAAAAGAGTTTATACTATACTTGTTTGAAATATCATTAGTGGATCCTCTAACCTTGACAATTATTTTATCCTTGTTTAATCCTTACATCAATATCACATCTCAAAGCTCTCTTTAACTTATTATTATTGTTGTTATTATTGTTGTTGTTGTTATTGTTGTTATCTATAATTTATATAATTAACCTCCCTGTGGTTCGACTTTAGTCTTATCGGGTTATTTATTACTTCAACACTCCTGCACTTGGGATAAGACATCAATCTTTTGGTCGTGTCATTATCTTTTTTCGTAGATAGAAAAGGCCTTATATTCAAGCAAGCTTGTTTTTTATGCTCAAATAAAGATTGATTTGTACATTAGGAAAATAACTTTTTTCTTTCCAGGGATAAAGGATCATATAGAGACTCTTGGAGATTTTTCATGGGGAATGTATATGCAATTTAATAAAGGAGAGCTCTATAATGAAATCAATTAAAGCCTTGGACTTTCTAACTAGCCTTGGTTAGTACTAGAGACCAAACTAGATAGCTATGCTAGGTTCTACACGTGGACATGTCTTACCACCATCTTGTGGGTCCAATTATGGTTACATTAGCATTAAATGTTAAATCCCAACCATGTAGAGAGTTGATAGAAAAAAGTAGACTCGAGTAGTTAGGTTAGAGTATGAGCATCCTGAACCCAACTTGAAAGGTGGTATTGGTTTTGGGTTCAGGAAAGGGCATCTCAAACCCAACTTTAAAGGTGGTGAGTAGGCCTAATTGGCTACCTAGGAGAAAGTGTCATCAACTTTTGTTTCCATAAGGCTCTAAGCTAAGGTTATACTCGAACTCAATAAAAGAACTCATGTCTAAGCATTGTAAACTTGAATAAGTTATGTGGCTCTTGAAACCTTAGGCAAGTGGGTTAATGGAACATACCTTGTGTTTTATGCATAGCAAGTGGTGGGATTTTATAGGTCCAATCATGAGCTCAAAACTAGACCCATGTTTAGTAGAATAGGCTTAAAATTGTCATCCCTAGATGAACGAGTTGTTGACCTTTAGGTCACATATTAATATTTTATGTATTTTGATGATAACAAATAAATGAAACCACACTAATGATATGCTTGGATGAGATTAAGTTTAAACGGGTCTATATGAAGATCACATCAATAAGTATAAAAAATTGAATGAAGAAATCCATTAACAAGTCAAAGATGCAAAGCAAGTGAAGACTTAGTTCTTAATAATTCATTTTAATGCTTATTGTTAAATCTTTATATCTTATTCAATATGAAATTAAAATGAACTCACACACTTCACATTTCATACATAAATAAGATTGATATCCATTTAATCAGTTCAAGTTTCACTAGGTTTGAAATTGTCAAAACTGGTTTTAAAGCTAAACAGATCGATTGCTTAGGCATACCAAGTGAACTGGTCGATTGTTGTTCATTTGTGATAAACACTTGGGAATTTTTTTGCAGGAACCGGTCGACCAAATGATATGGTCATTTAAACCAGTCGACCACTTTAACCATTAAAGGCATTCCAACAGCTATAAACAACTAGTTTATTTGGGAAACATATATATGGCTCTCTTTCATACAAAATTAAAATGACATTCTGAACATACATGATATAAAAGCTACTCCAAAAGAAAAATCAACTAAAAATCATCAATCTTAACATATTCTAAGTTGTGCTAAATTAAATCTTTATATTCTAGCACAATAGTATAATATCTCACACTCATTTTATTTACACATCTTCAATCATTCTAAGTGCTATTAAGTGAGCTATAGAGATTATAGTTTTCAATTATATAATCTGTTTTTTGAGAGAGTGAATCTTATTGTAAATAAATTATAATTGTAAACACTTGAGAGTTTGGATATACTTTTAGCATTGGTAAGGTGTTGTCACCAAGGAATTTTTTTTGAAGAGGGAACATCTTCAAGTGGTGTAATTGCTTGGTGTGGATTTATCAATGACATTGTATCTTTCACTTGGATTAGTAAAAGAGTACAATACTCAAGTATGGTTGGTACTCGAGGTGTGGATGTAGGCTTGCCAAACCAAGTTTGTAATCTCTATTCCTTTATTCTTTACTTTAAGCACTATAATTATATTGTTTGTTATTATGTTATATATGCTTAATGTGTTTCTTTGCATTATTTGACATATTAGTGGAACATCAAATTCACCCTCTTTAGGTGTTATTGTTGCCTTAATCTTAGAACAACAATTGGTATCAGAGCTAAGTTCTCATAAATATAAGTTTGCTTAGACTTGAGTAGAATGGAAACCACTAGCTATAATGATTAAAATGAAAGAGCATCTACCTCTAGGCCACCCTTCTTTGATGGCAATGATTATGTCTATTGGAAAGGTAGGATGATTATATATCTTTAATCTATTGATTATAATTTAAGGCTATCTATTAAAAATGGACCTTACAAGCCTACTAAAATTGAAAATGATATAATGATTCCTAAACCTAGAAGTGAGTAAACCAATAGTGATAAGAAGTTGTTTTCTATAAATGTTAAAACTATGAACACTTTGTATTGTGCCTTAAGTAGAAGTGAGTTTGATAGAATATCATCTTTTAAAAATGTTGGGGATATATGGCATGCTTTGTAAGTAACTCATGAAAATACTAATCAAGTTAAAGAATTCAAAATTGATATGCTTACACATCAATATGAGTTATTCAAAATTCTTTCAAATGAATCTATAACTAGTATGTTTACTAGAATGACATATATCACTAATAGTTTGGATGCTCTTGGTAGGACTTATACTAATGTTGATATTGTGAGCAAAATTCTTAGGTTCTTGCCAAAATCTTGGGAAGCAAAGGTGATGACAATCCATGAAGCTAAAGATCTCACCAAAATTTCATTAGAAGAGCTCATTGGTTCACTAATGACTCATGAAATCACCATGGAAAAGCAAGAACTAGAAGAAAAGCCAAAGAAGAATTTGGCATTCAAAATCATACATCATATTGATGATGATGTAAAGGACGACATTGCACTTATAACGAGACAATTCCAAAATCTCTTAGTAAAAAAGCATAAGAATAAAAAGTTCTTAAACTTCAAGAAGGATGGAAATAAGGAAGAATCTAGCTAGCAAAGTGGCATTTAGATGTTACAAGTGCAACAAAACAGGACACATTAAGGTCGATTGCCCTCTCCTACAAAACAAGAAAGAGAACCACCATTACAAATGAGCAATGAAAGCAACATAGAGTGATGACTTGGACTTTAGCTCAAATAAAGATGAAAAGCATACTGCAAACATGTGTTTCATGGAAATCAAAAGCGATAATAAGGTACTTTCTTCAAATGATGAATCTGACCTCTCTTATAATGAACTATATAATGCCTTCGAATCATTGTATGATGAATTTAAAAAGCTAGGTCATAAATATAGTTCATTGGAAAAGAGTCATGCAAGTTTACTTGTTGAAAAAGATGCATTAGAAAAGAAAACATGAATTGTTATTAATAGTGACAAGGTTAACCAACTTGAAGAGAAAAATAAGGCTTTAAAAGAAAAGGTGGACAAGTTGAATACTACACTAGCAAAGTTCACTCAAGGTTATAAGATTTTAGATATCATGCTTGCTAGTCAAAGATATGCCTTTAACAAAAAAAGATTTAGGGTATTAACCCAAAAATAACCAAAAATATTTAAAGAACTGCTTTATTAAAGCCAAACAATCATATGATCTAAACAAAAGATGTCATTATTATAAAAGCATTGGTTATTTGATTTACACATGTCCTATGAAGAAGGACAAAATTGGTAACATGATTTGGGTTCGAAAAGGAATCTCCACTAACCAAAAAAGATCCAAGAAGGTATGAGTATCAAAAACCTCATCTTGATTTTATGTGTGTAGGAATCAAGGGAATATAGGGAATGGTTCATAGATAGTGTTTGCTTAAGACACATGACCAAAGATGATTCATTATTTTCAAGCATAAGCAATATCAATGGTGGAAAAGTCACATTTGGAGATAACCTAAAAGAAAAGATCATTGGAGTTGACAATATTGAAGGTAAGTCTTCTTCCTCAAAAGAAAAGGTGTTTCTTGTGAATAATCTAAAACATATTTTGCTAAGTATTAGTTAATTGTGTGATAAAGGATACAAGATCATGTTTGATCATGCATGTTGCTTAATCCTTGAAAATGATAAATTTTTACTTGTTGGTAATAGAAAAGAAAATGTTTATAAGATTAAAATTAATAAATGCATGAGGATAAAAAGTAGCCTTGTTTCTAGCATTAACGATAGTTTTTTTTTTTTTTTTTGCGTAGAAGATTAGATCATATAAACATAGACATTCTTTTTAAACTTGTTAAAGGGCTCCTTCATCTTGCATTAAAAAAATGTAATGTGATGTTTGTCAAATGAGTAAACAAATGAAAACATCTTTTAAGAGAAAGAACCATATTTTTTTCCAAAAGACATTTATAATTGCTACACATAGATCTATTTGGACCAACTAGAGCTAAAAGCATAAGCAGTAATAGATATATCTTTGTGATTGTGGATGACTTTACAAGATATACATGGATTTTGTTTTTAAAATCAAAAGATGAAACTATTTATGAATTTGTAAAGTTTTCAAAGAAAATTAAAAGTTAAATGAGTTTTTCTATCATAAACATAAGGAGTGATTATGTTGGTAAATTTATAACATACAACATCATACCGTTATATTATACAAAATAACAATTTCAAAGAAAGGTTGATAAAATTATTACTGGTTGCTTTTATAAGTTTTGTTCACTAGAATTTTGGATTGATGATAGGAAAAACATCAAAGCTCATTTGTTTATTCATTATTATTAAACTACAAGGTATTGATGTTATGCATAGAAGCATATTTATATCGACATATGGATTTTTAAGTAACCTGCACGATCTTGGTTCTTGAAAGTTAACTCACGATTAACTATTTTTTTTGTTGTATGATGGCCAACAATTGTAATTCAAAAATTTATGCCTAACTTGAAACAAACATTATAATCTTTAAATGTATTAGTAAAGTAGACAATAATTAAAAAAAAAATTAACATGCAGACAAAGGTTATAATGTATATGTAATTTTTCATAGATCCTACCCAAATTTATTTGTGTAAATGACCGTTGCCTATAAAGACAGAGCAGAAGATGATGAGAAGTTAACAGGTTTGATGTTGGGATGGTACGGATCTTAGAAGATGAAGAGGTTTAGTTTTTTTAATTGCTTATGGGTTTCAGGTTCTCTTCTATAGAGAGTAAGGTGAGGTGTGATGGATAATGGATAATGAATAGAAGAATTGAGAAACCTCATTGAGGTGGCGGAAGAAAGGTTGTGGAATGGGAAGGTCTGCTGATCAGAACTGGGGGAACAAAGATGCAAACCCCCAGAAAAAAATAGATAAATTTGGGTAAAATAGATAAATTTGAGTTAAATAGAGTAATTATTAATTGAAAAATGATAAATTAAGGAGAAAATCTTATGGATTAGGATGAAGATTCATGGGAGATTAATTTACAATTTAGAAAAGCTAAAGTAATAAAATAGTATGTGAAATATTAGTTAACGATAAATCATGAAAACTCCCTGACCTAGTAAAAATAATAATATGAAGGATGAAATTTTGTAAATTGGGTGATATTATGTGTAAAATATAAGAAAATGTCAAATAAATCAATGCATGACCCTTTAAGTGAGAAACGTCAAATTTTAAGTATAATCTCCGCGCACAATCGCACTATTGGGCCTGCAAGTTATAAGAAACTCAAAATGATTGAAGTAAATTATATAGTATGCAAAATCTGGATTTTTAGCGTGAAATTTTCAACTGTCTAATTTTACAATATTGAATGTATCTCTCAATTCGACCATTGGATCAGACTGAACATACTTTTTTACCTTTGGTTACATTTGAGGTCGGTCAGAGTTCAGAAAAGTCTTGAAAATAAAGACACAATGTCGAGTCAGTGCAATAAATTGAAATTTAGGAGGGATAAGTTATGGTATAATAGTAATTGACCCATAAAACCTAATATAATTATGCTTGCTGCTACTATTCACGTGGAACAGTAGTTAAAAAGAGAGGAGGAGAGCTTCTGTCTTGCCTCTCTTCAAAAATCATTTAAGAAATCTTTTCAAATTATGAGATTGAAGCTTGCAAATAGGTTTGTGAAAAGCGAAACAATATAAGCTGAAATTAGGAAGCTTGATTGGAGGAGATGAACTTGAAAGACAAGTATGAGTGATGAAAAGGAAGAACAATTGAAGAAGAAATTGATAAAAACTCTTCAATTTGAACTCAAAATTATTAATTAAAGTGTTCTTCCTTACTTTTCCTCCTTGATTTATAGTTAGTAAAGGATAATTGAAAAACCCTCGATGTTGTGATTCTAGGGTTCTTGAAAATATATAAGAAATGAGAGTTTCTTTGAACATGGAGTAATGATAATGGATGTTATAATGCATAAAAACACTTAATGTGCTTATCAAATTTATCTCTCATGTAATTAAAAATCGGACAGTCTTAATAGCCAACTTCTAGTCAAAATTACTATTTACAAATGATGAAATTTGGAGATGGTGTTGAGTGGAAGAGAATTCCCTAAGACCTAGAGCAAACAGAAAGAAGCAGGCATCTGACTTGATCACCCAATCTATATAAACGTTGTAGATATAGATGTTATCTTTTAAATGGAACTAGTCTTGACTTATTCAGAGTTGTATAACTCCAGATGTGAGAAAAACACTAAGTAAAGGTCTAGATTGATTTAGTACTGGACAGATTTTTAGTGTTATTAGAATTGTTAAGTTTGAGCCTTAAAACAATGTAATTTGGAGTTGGTGTCTTATAACAGTTGTAGGTATGGATGTTATCGTTTAGATGGAACTAGTCTTGACTTATTTGGAGTTGTATAACCCTAGCTATGAGAAAAACAGTGAGTAAAGATTCAGACCGATATAGTACTGGATAGATTTTGGGTGTTACTGTAATTGTTAATTATAAGTCTTAAAACGATGTAATTTGGAGCTGGTGTCTTTATAAAAGTTGTAGGTATAGATGTTATCTCTTATATGGAACTAGGCTTGACTTATTAAGAGTTTTATAACTCCATATGTGATAAAAACACTAAGTAAAGGTCCAGACCGACATAGTACTAGACAGATTTTGGGTGCTACTGTAATTGTTAATTATGAGTCTTAAAACAATGTAATTTGGAGCTAGTTTTTTTATAACAGTTGTAGGTAAGGATGTTATCTTTCAAATGCAACTAGTTTTGACTAAGTTTAAGTTGTATAACTCTAGATATGATAAAAACACTGAGTAAAGGTCTAGATTGATATAGTACTGGGTATATTTCTTATGCTACTGTAATGAGTGGGTTTAGACATGTAGATGGAAAATTGGATATTATGTCCTGCATACAAATTATAGCCCTATGTATTAGCTTTCCATAGATACACACCACACTTGCAAACGAGTTATGAAACTTTAGTTATGATTCAAATACCAAACATTGTTTGGAGTTGGGTGGACTTAACCAACTAGGACTAATCAAACTCTAATCTTTACTTGGAATTTGTTATTGATTAAAGGTTCTAACACTGGGAATGATATAGTAAAAATTGATGAAATGAACACTTAATGTTAATACCCATGTTTTGGCCTATAGAAATTTAGATGGGAGAATCCTTAAGAATGTACATGTTGAACTTGATTGTGTACTACTTGTCAACATTATGATGAACTTGATGCGGTTGTGGAAAAGAATATGATCCTTGAACATGTTTAGTAGTACTTTGTAATTAGAATACGTAGAACACCTTATGCCACGCGATAATGAATGAGAATTTGATGTTGCCATATGAAGAACAAAAAAATATGCTTGTTAGGAGAATGAAATAAGCTTTAACCACTTTAAGAAAGGATAGTAAAGAAAGACCCTCATGAAGATAGTAATGAGTGATGGTTCCTCTTTAACAATGTTTAATGAATGTGTGATATTGTCATAGAATATAAACATTACATATTTCATTTGCTTCATAAACTTTGGAAATGAATTTGGTTGTGGTCTATATCCAAAACTAGGTTGAAGTATAGTCTTTAGGAGGAGAACTTGGTATTGACCATATGCATGAATTTAGGGAAAAGAAATGTTAGAATGACTTAGTTTTCTGTTGATGTTAAATGTTAAAACGACTTAGTTTTCGTTGATGATTTTCAGTGTTAGAATGATTTAGTTTTTGTTGATGATTTTCAGTGTTAGGATGACTTAGTTTTTGTTGATGATTTTCAATGTTAAAATGGCTTAGTTTTGTTGACAATTTCAGTGTCATAATGATATAATTTCTGTAGATGACCTTTATTAAAATTAGGGTCGAATGTTTTATTACAATATTATCACTGTATAATTGTACAAACACATGAGATGTTTGAATAAATATATATGTGTTCTGGTATATGTGTGGAAATGGTCTTTGACATTACTTAAATAAAAATATACTGAGTATTGATGTTTTAGAAAGCACGACCGGGGTCAGATCTTTAACCGGGTGAGGACACACTACGAGAGGTGTAAGTAGGTGGTTTCCACCTTTAACTAATTATTATTAAATCCTCAAAGTATTTATACATAATGTTGCTACCTAATTTCAATATATTAAAATTACTCATGAAACGCAATGAATAATGATGTGATTAGCTTGAGCTAATGGTATTTCTATTGGATAATCGGGGTTAAATGATGTGTTAAGCTTTAGCTAATAATATCCATATTGGATAATCAGGGTTCAATGATATGATTAGCTTCAGCTAATGGTATCCATTATTGGATAACCGAGATTCATTTATGAGATTAGCTTCGGCAAATGGTTTCGTATTGGATAACCGAGACTGATTGATGAGATTAACTTCAGCTAATGGTATCCATATTGGATAACCAAGAATGAATGATGAGATTAGCTTTGGCTAATTGTATCTATGTTGGATAGTTGAGAATAAGCATTGAAGATTACCCTTGGCTAATGATATCCATGTTAGATAGCCGAGAGTAAAGAATGAGGTTAACTCCAGTTAATGGAGTCCATACTAGGATTACCGGTAATGAGTGTCGTGAATCATCTCATTTGAAAGCATTTACTAATATGATAAAATAAATAGTATGATATATTATTCACAATCAAAATTAATGTTTAAAGAACTATATACAAAATTGATCATAGTTAGGAATGAATAGATATGCAAAGAAGAATTCTATATGTATATGGATTCCTAGACCATAATACATATCATCAGTTATTTGTTGAATATTGCTCAAATAAAATAATGCAGGATAAGGTTATATGAAGATGTGGAGTAAAATATTAAAGATAGACTCAGTAAGAAGATATTAATAGCCGAATTTATTGGCAATCAGATAGGTTTGCCAGAATTATTGGCATCTGCAAGGAGATGATCAGATTATACTTAGTGTTCATAGTATCGATGACAAAAGATGAGATAGGAATGATACTTAGTGGCCGCAGTGTTGGTGACTAAGGATAAAAAAAGAATGATACTTAATTACCGTAGTATTAGTGACTAAGGACAAGATAAAAAATTGATAGTTGACGATTAATTTCCAATATCTATGAATATAGCAACTTTTGATGTTTAGTTGCCCAAAAGAATAATGACCAAGAAAGCAAAGTATGATTTGGTTAATTATAAGATGATGATGATGATGTAGGTTCTCGTTTCTCTCTACTTCTATTTAAGTTGATAAGTCCTTTAAATTAAATCATGGGCAACAAAAGTTAATTCCTAATTGTCCCTAATAAAAAGGGAATTCATATGGTTGTCTTTGTTTTTAATGGAGACCATTGTGTTGTTATTTTCAATGAGTATAAACCATGGTGTTGTTATTTCCAAATAATGGAAACCATTGAAACTATTCTCGATTGTATAATTAAAACCATTATGTAAGTCCATTAACTGATTCTTAAAAATATATATGACAAGGGGGGTTGATTGGCAACTTAAGATATAATATCGTTTGATGTACTACTAAATCAAAGCAAATGTAAATGGGGTGATAATATAATAAATGGTTGTGATACATAGAAAATAGAAAATATGGTAATGTTACAAACAACTTATGTTAAGCGGTGATGGTGATAAGTAAACATAAGATTAATACGTGTGGTTACTTCAAGGATTGTACCCAAAAAAATTAGTAACTAAGGAAATTAAATATTAATTTAATATTTATTGATTGGGGAATCAAAATTAAGAAAATGAGTTGCTACATGGTGATGTATAGCTGGCAACCTTAGATTTGAATGCATTACGTAATTCATCATAAAAGCAATGTTGAAAGTGACAAATATAAGCTTAGACGCCATAGCAACTAGTGTGTTATTCAATATGTATATGATGTAATCGATGCTAAAAGAATTCTGGATAAATATATTGTTTTCCTTCCTTGTCATAACCCAATTTGTGACCCTTTTATTTTATTATTATTATTACTATTATTTTATTTACTGAAAAATAATAAAAAAAGAAGAAAAATGATGATGAAAAACAAATAAAAAATAAAGAATAAATTAAAATTTGGGTTAATGGCAACATGATTGGAAGTTTTGGAGTTTAGTTAAACTTTGAAATTAATTTAATTAATCAAATCAAGG
>Ga0325411_1006159_pt1 | contig 13193 bp, 2 predicted proteins | sample PopdelMetagenome_13_FD_206181 | JGI IMG/M metagenome (GOLD analysis project Ga0325411, IMG submission 206181) | Populus deltoides microbial communities from Bellville, Georgia, United States - Xylem-PdIQD-R4 | ecosystem: Host-associated > Plants > Phyllosphere > Stem > Wood/Secondary xylem... | reverse complement strand
TCCAATTAGGAAATTTTGAACCTCTGTATCCCAATATCCTCAACCTCTTCAATTTTGAAGGAGGTTGAAGCCCATCAAGGACCTCCTCGTTATTTTCCTGAATAACACTCTTTCTTCGTTGTGATGGAGGAAATGACCGAGAGTCAAAAAGGTAAGATCCATTCTCATGCCAAGATAAAGTCAGTGATAAAAGAGCTGTCTTCAACTTCAAATTGGCACTTTTGGCATCTTCTAAATTCTTAACATTCACAAGATCTGCGATTCTCAGTTCACCAGCGAGATTATTCAGCCTTTCCAGCTCACTTATGCGACGACCTTTCTCCCCACCCGCAATGAACAAGGTAAGTTTTCGCAGGCATATCAATTGTCTCATTCCAGCAGGCATAAATCGAAGTGAACCACAATCCGTGATGTCAAGATAGACAAGACTTTTCATGTGCTTCATACCTTTTGGTAATTGGATGAGTTTTCTGCAACCTCTCAGATCTAGTGTCTGGAGGTTTTGGAGAGAGGTTGTACTTTCAGGTAGTGTTTTGAACCAGGAGCCTGACACATCTAGATACCTTAGATGTTTCAAATCACAAACTGACTTTGGCAATTTCTTGGCCCAGACATTTCTTAAACTCAATGCTCGATGTTTTCGACCAGGAATCTGTTCCCATCCATTGGAAAGATGATCATTCCTCAAAAGAAATGAGCGAAGTGATAGGACCTTGAGAACTTCAGAAGACGAAGCTACTGATTTGTTATAAAAAGCTACATGACGGACAGTTTTAGGAATTTCCACCTCCCCATCGCCTTCTGTTCTCATACAGCATTCTTGTACTGCAATGGATTGTGCGAGATCATGCATAAGATCATGCATTTTACATGTTACGTTACCGAATCCATCATCATGGACATCTTGCAGAAATGTCCTTCCCACTAGTTCATTGAAAATCCCAAGACCCATAATGTGCAGATCGATTTCATTTCTGCACGAAATAAAGCCATTTGCCATCCATAAAGCAATCAACTCCTCCCTCCTCATCTGGTGATCTTTTGGAAATATAGCGCAAAACGCAAAGCATTGCTTCAAATGTGGTGATAGATTAGTGTAACTCAACCTCAAAGCAGGTAAAATCTCGCTTGCTTCCTCTCTTAGATCCCAAATCTCACTTTTTTTAACTTTTATCCATTCATCTTCACTTTCTTTTAGTCGCATTAGGTTCCCGAGCGCCTTTATAGCTAAAGGAACTCCTCCACACTTCTTCACTATTGATACTCCAATGGCTTCCAGGTGCACCCACTCCTCTTTCCTTCTCATCCCGAATGCAAGCTGTTGAAACAAATGCAAAGAATCTTCTTCAGACAACCTCTCCATGGGCTGGACCAAAGTAGCTGCCATTCTACGAGCAACCATATCATTACGCGTAGTTACTATTATAGCACTACCTTTAGCTCCACAGCTTAATACCTCCTTCAATTTACTCCACCTATCAGTATAATCTTCCCACACATCATCCAGTACAAGCAAAAACTTCTTTCCAGTTAACTTTTGTAGGAGGCGTTGTAGCAAGGGATCCAATTCTTGAAGATCACAAGAGGCACCGTCAATAGTCTCCATGATGGCTCTTGTTAATCTTCTTAAGTCAAAATCAGTAGACACACACACCCAGATTCTCAAACCGAATTGTTGTATAACCCTTTCTTCATTGTAGACCAATTGAGCAAGTGTTGTTTTCCCGAGTCCCCCCATTCCCCATATAGCATAAATAGGGAGATCGTCGTCATTAGAGAGCAGGATGTTGAGTAGTTCCTCTTTCTCCTTCCGTCTTCCACAAATTTCTGACTCATTAACGAGTGAGTTGGTAAGCCGCCAATCATAGGTACCAGCTGCTATGTCTCCAGCTCTTGGTGTTAAATCAAACATGTTTTTCTTATTGGCGATGGCATCCAATTTTGCTCTCACAATTTTCAATTTATGCACCTTTTTCAATCGAAAAAGGAGTGGACCGTGACCAGGAGTAAAGAAGGATCTCAGTCGGTTTTTGGCATCTCTTTGCAGCCGATGCCTTTGAGCTTCAATTTCAAACTCATCCAGCACATCATCAACATCATAAGCTGCATCCTTGAGGAGTCTTAGCCAAATCTCTAAAGCCTTGCTCTTCCATTGCTTCTCCTCTGCATCCTGGAGCACAGCTTGAACCATTGCGAAGGTGCTTGCGAGATTCTCAAGCTCAGTGTCTAGGCCCCGAGCAAGCCCAACCTCTTTGAGAACCAGCAACCTCAACTTCTCCAAGATTGCACTCGCTACAGCAGAAACAATTGCGTCAGCCATAGCTTGTTTCGGAGGGAAAGGAATTGGATGTTGAGAAGTAGAAGTAGAAAAGGTGCACGGAAACTAAAAGCGGGGAGGTGAGCACGAAATGGGAAGTATGAGATGAGAAATGGAAAGGATGAAAGTGTTTGGTGATGGGATTTTACTTCTGCTATCGATCTCTTTTTATTACGGATTTTAGTGGAAACGTAATATATGAATTATATTTTAAATTATTTTATATGTTGGTATTAAAAATAATTTTTAAAAAATAAAAAATATATATTATTTTAATATATTTATATATATATAAAAAAAAGAAAAAACAATAACGACATAAATGTGGTGGTTCAATTTGATCAAAATATTAAAACTGCAGTCTCTTTAACTATACTGATTAGGCTCCACACGGAGCAGACTTGACTAGCCATGCCTGTCTGTATTAAAGCATTGAAGTTTCTGAGAAGCAACAAAATATAAGCTACGTACCTTACCGGTTATAATTCTATGAGAGTAACATGGTCCTGCTTGAACTTCTAAACATGGATTTAAGGATCAAAATCTGACGAGGGAAACTTGAAGTTGATATAATTCATAATTTAACAAATGAATCTAGAAACATAGTTGAGCCTCGAAAAGATTATTAAACAGACTAGTGTTTAAAGGAGGAATTTCCACAACTAGATTATATGAATTTCTACAAATATAGGCACACCCTAACACGTAAATTTACCTGGACTCTCAATTTGTTTTATTATAGGCCAAAATTAACTATGATTTCGAGTATAATTTACTTTTCTTTTCTTTTTTCCAAATGACCATAGCAAGTTTTAAGTGCATCCATGCTATGATGTTTTTATTCTTAGAAATAATTATAAAAATCTCTTATAGTTTAATCATGTTTTTATTTTACTTTTTATATTTTTAAAAATTACACTTTATATCTTATAATTCATAAATTAATAAAAAAAAAAATGTATCTGCCATAGCTTGTTTTCTAAGGGAAAGGAATTGGATGTGACAAAGAAAGAAGTGGAAAATTTTGTTTTCTTCATGGTTGCTCATATGATGGCCACTGGAGATTTACATGGTCGTTAATTTTAGGGCCTGTGGGATTAGTCGAGGTGCGCGCAAGCTGACCTGGACACCCACGTTAAACTAAAAAAAAAAAAAAAGAACGTGATGTTCATCTCTGTGTTTTTCCTTAGAAATTTCAATGGTTATTAAATTAATGAGACCATTGAACTGGTGTTGATGAATAAGCCAAAAGTCCAAGATCGAATCGAGTGGCCAAGAGAGAAATTTATGTGATTTTGCTTGTTTTTTCTTTAGCCAAAAGTCCAGGAACATTAAATGGCCAAGAGAGAAATTTATGGTGATATGTTGCTTGTGTACGCAAGTCGTGTTTTCGTAGGCATTGCATATGTACATATGCCGTGCGATTCATCATTGGCAATTTGTGTTTTCCTAGGGGGTAAAGCTCTTCAATTATACATCAATTCTCAGCGAATCCCGAAGAAAAATTCCTCAATTGGGTCTTCATTCTCTGAAAATCCTCAATTTATTCCTTTCATGTAAGATTGTTACACACTTTAAAACATGTCCAGTTCTCTCTCTGTTTTTTTTTATAAAAAAAAAACAGCTTTTAAATAGAAATCGTCGACGGATTTGAATACAAGGCAAAGCTAAGAATGTTTTATGCATTAAAGACGTCACTAAAGAAAACAGTAAGGACCCAATCGAGAATTGGTTATAAGTTGGGGGCTTGTACGAAGCTAGCCCTTATCCAAACCAGCGAAGCAAGTGGGATATTCAGTTTGCTAAAGTGTTGGGTTCCTATGTAGTATTTTGGTTGGTTGGATAAAAACTTAGATAGATACTAAATAGGTGATTTGTGATAGTATTTTGAATTAATTTTTTTCTAATATAAAAAAATATTTTAATAATAATATCTTTTTAAAAGCAACAAGAGAAATTTGAAATTGAAATTCAGGTAATTCAATAAACTCTTAATTAATTTAATAATATGATTATATATATAAACATATTATAAAAAAAAAACAACGATTAATCAGAAAAAATAAACGTAATTAATGAAAATAAAAAAAAATGAGAATAATAACCCTGGTTCTTATTTGAAGCTCACAAGTACTCAAGGTTGGTGTCCGTCCCTTTACATCCATGGGACGATAATTAAAGGGCAAGTGTACAAGTTAGTTGTCATCTCTTATGCAAGTGGTTCATATCATTTATGAGATCGAACAGACTCTCTCTAGCCACGAAGGTCGTACATTAATCTACAAATTGAGCTGGCCATTTCATCAAGAGGCGAAATTGAACTCCATGTTTATTTCATTGCAGTGATGATATATCTATAAATGGTCACCAAAAGTGTTGGATGGTTGAAGAAAAATTAGTTTTAGTTATCTTCCATTAGAAATCTAATCTTGGCCCCAAGAACTCCAGGTGTTGTTCATGTCTGAAAGGGAAAAAAAAATGCTTCATGTAATATAAATCTCTGCAGAATTGGAGCGCTGAGCTCTGTTTAAGTTGTAGCGAGTTCTGACGTAACTCAAGCATTCATGAGTTGAACTTGTTGTGAATTAAACATTCTAGCCTGTCATTTTCCTGTTGTTCTGCTATTCAGGACTTTCTATCATGACCCAAGAATTTAAACGTACCGATCTACAGTATTCGTCGGTATTTATCAATCATATCGATAAATTTACAGACGAAATTAGTCCGTCGGCATTTCACGGTAGCTGTCATAATCACTGATGAATATACGGACGGAGATCTTCAGTCGATATTTCACACACTCACCGACAATGTTACCGACGGCTTATTCCGTCGGTATTTCACATAATCACCGACGGATTTCATTTCAAGCGGGAAACCTTTTTTTTGGCGCAATTTCTGTCTATAAAATCATCGGCAAATGTTTTTTTTTACCGGCTGATTTAGCAACATAATGGGTATTACCGATGAAAAGAAAGCTGACGGACGTTTTCTGTCGAGGATGTCGTCCGTAAAAAAATTACCAACAAACACTGAATCACAGACCAACGGAATATTTTCATTGGTAAAACTGTGAAATCTTGCCGTGATAGTTGAGCCTTGAAAAGATTATTAAACAGACTAGTGTTTACACGAGAAATTTCCACAACTAGATTATATGAATTTCTACAAATACAGGCCCACCCTAACACATAAATTTACTTGCAGTCTCAATTTGTTTTATTATAGGCCAGAATTAACTATCATTTTGAGTATAATTTACTTTTCTTTTCTTTTTTCCAAATGAGCATAGCAGTTTTTAAGTGCATCCATGCTATGATGCGGGTACTGGCATTCCAAGTTAATTCTTAGAAATAATTATAAAAATCTCTTATAGTTTAATTATGTTTTTATTTTACTTTTTATACTTTTAAAAGTTACACATTATATCTTATAATTCATAAATTAAAAAAAAATGTATCAGCCATAGCTTGTTTTTCCAAGGGAAAGGAATTGGATGTCGACAAATTAAGGAAGAAGTGGACAAGCTTTAAGGATAGCTAAAAGCACGGGATGCGAGCAAGAAATGGCAAGTAATTATTGAGAAATGGTAAAATATTTATTGTGGTAGTGATTATTTTTAAAAAATAATTATTTGAAAATATATTAAAATAATATTTTTTTATTTTTTTAAATTTATTTTTTATTCAACATATTAAAACAATCTAAAAACATAAAAATAAAATCAATTCAAAGCAAAAAAAGAAATTTTAATATTTTAAAAAGTGTGGTTTAACCACAAAAACAAACACTACCTTACTTCTGCTATAAATCTCTTTTCAATAGTGACCAAGTAGGTGTTTTGCGCTACGTTGCAAGTTATATTAAGTTTTTCCCGACATAATAAAAAATATTCAGGCAATGATAACCCCAATCAACACGGGTTAACTTGACTAACACACAATATAGGATATGAGATCGAGATAACATTGAGGAAAAGAGAGTGAAAAGAAAAACATAACAAAGCTCAAAGCCTCATAACCTAATGTCAAATGATGAAATTAAAAAAAAAATCAATTTTAAAAAAAGTAATATCGGAAAAAAAAACTCGAGTCTACTTGGGTTAATTTGACCAACCTATCATCCACAATATGAGATTGGGATAAAAGAAATTATATTTTATTTTAAAAGGAACCAGCCTAAAAGACCGAAGTTAAATAAAAGAAACATCGAAAAAAACTCAAGTTAACTTGACTAACAGGATGACCCTATATAAAAAAAGTTAAATAAATCACAAAGCTCAAGGGTTAATAACAAAAAAAAATTCAATTTCTTAAAAACAATTTGAGAAAAAAAACCTTAAGTCAACCCGGGTTAACTTGACTAACTCTCCATTTAGGATATAAGATCGAGATAAACTCAAAAAATTAAAAGTTGAACAAATAACAAAGATCAAGCCCTAATAACTCAATGTCAAATGATAAAATTGAAAAAAAAAATAGTAAAGGACCAAAAAAAGTCATAACTTAAAATTAGGCTAATATTCGAAACTAATGATCTAGATCATAAGAGTATGATTACCGTGCAAAAAGGTAAACACAAAAAAAAGTCACAAAGTAAAATTTCCAATCATAATTTTTTTCAAAACAAAACAAACAGTAATCAAAATAATAAGAATCAAATATGGTAAAAAAACCAAATGAAAAAAAAATTAGAGATTAAATTGAAAAATAAAATAAGAAAAAAGATTAAAAAATAGCAATAAAAATAATGAGAACCATTATTTGATAAAGAAATAAAATATTGAGGGTTAAAAATAATAATAAAAATAAATAAACCAAAATGATTAAAAAAAATCAAAAGAATGAGGACCACACTTGAATAAAAAAAATTAAAGGAAATAAAATGATGAGGGAAAAAATAAAAAAAAAATCAAGAAAAGGGTAAAACACTGGGAAAAAAAAGAGCAATCAAAAGAATGAGGATCAAATTGGATACAAAAACTAAATGAAACAAAATTGTTTAGGTATGAATTTAAAAAAATAAAACTCCAAAAAGTATTAAAAGCAAAGCAAATAGTAATAAAAAAATCAGAATTAAAATTGACAGAAATAGAAACTAAATGACACAATTAATTTTTGGAAGGGCTGACATGAATTTCTAAGCTAAAAGAAAGAAAAGAGAGAAGAAAAGAAAAAAAAAGTTCATTGGAGCCCAACTATGCCTCTACTGTGAACACACACCTTACCAATGCAAAGAGGACAATGCGCCGCTCAAAACATCATCGTAGCTGGCTGATTTTGGTCACCTGACGGTCATGCATGTGCTGACACGTGAGTTGCATAGGTCAATAATTTTTTTATAATATTTATTTTCTAAAATTACCAAACAGCCCCTAGGTCAACCTAAAAATAAAAAAATACAAAAACCCCCTTAGACCCCCCCCACACACATATATTTAAGGGCAATTCTGTCACTTCGCTATTCTTAAAAAAAAAATTGAGTGATAAAGAAAGGATTCATCATTCTAAGTGAATTTAAAAAAAAATTTATCTGTTCTCAAATAGTAAATACAGAGAAATTCTTCATTAAGGTGGAATGAGATTTGAAAAGAATTCTAAATCTTATTTAAATGATAAATGACTATTATGTAGAGAATAAACATAATTTAACATAGCAAACATACTCCATACTTTAATGTTAAATTAAAACATTATTGATGAAAGGATACTAATTATACTGAAAAACTGGTCACTAGAAGGTTAAGTCAAACTACTAATGACTTTTCTAATATTTAAAAAATCATGACACATTAATAAACGTTGCACCTTGTCTTCAAGTATATATTAATCAATTGTTGAATTGATAATAAATTAAATTATTTAATTTATTTAATTATAATTATAATTTATATTTGGACCAACATATTAGAAACTTAATAGGTGACACACATTAAAAACCTTTAGGTAGAAATTAAACTAGGATTATTTAATTAAGTATGACTTGATTAAAATATATTTTAGAAATTAATGACTAGAATATAATTAATACAAGGATTATATTTCTAGATCAAGTAAGTACTTGAATGAGTTAATTTCTAAAATTATCCTGAATTAATATATAGATATTATTTGAGGGGTAAATTGATATTTTTGTTAATTTACAAGGTTTTTTCATTTTTTCTTATAAATAGTAAGTTATATTTCTTATTTTTTTATAAGATTATCAATTAAACAGAAAACAACATAAACACAAAATTAGAGTCAACTTTCTAGGCATAACAATCCCCATCTCCTAATTAGGGATTTAAGAGATTTTATATTGGTGGTTCATGTTGATTACTATTGAATGCCGGACAATTGGATGGTTTGTGATTTATGACAACTCAATCTTTAAAGAATTATTCAAAGCCAAAGAAGATTAAATTTTTAGGTAATAAATCTCTAAACAACTCTAGATTTGTCTAATAGAATTATAACGACTCCCAAATAATTTTATTTTACTGTTTTGATTGCGTGTATATTATTTGAAAAACTCAACAATAAACTCATTTCACCATAAAACAAAAAAGTGTATGGACTAATTTCTTTCCAATCAATTTTGTAATGCATAATTGATCAGTAGAAAAGTTGATTTTACCCCGATTAGAAGAAACTTTGTTAGTCTTTTTTTTAGAATAATAAAAGTGTAATTATACTGTTATAATGAATAGTAGAATGTTTCTTGCAGTCCTATAACTATATTGACTGGGCTATACACACCACAGACTTGAGTAGCTATGCATACATTAAAGCAATTGAAGTTTCAGAGAACATTCTTCATCAACTTCAATTTGCTCAGTAAGTGTCTTTGTCCCGCGTAGGCTCCACACGTTGTCGACTTGACAAATCGGGAATCACACGCCAGAGAAGAATGCCTCAATTAGATGAATGGACATAAAAGATGGAAGAAAAGATAAGATTGTTGAGTGGAGACTTTCTACAAATACATAAACTACATTACCAATCACTTCCATCAACAACCACAATTAACAAACCAGAAACACAAAAAAGAAGAAGTTAATCTCGGAAAATTGTATGAAACCCACCTCAAATCCGATTTCTTGAACAAGTCAAATGAGTTTCTAATACATGAAAGAGAAATCAAATCGGTCTTCTTTTACATTTCAGCCTGAAAACTAAAAAGTTACAGCGACCTAAATCCTAATTCCATCCATGCATATGATGTTGAAGAATAAGATTGGCGCGAAATTAAGTTGGTTACATGGTGTTGGTTATAGTGGGCTGGGCCGAGCTGTTTTAAAAGGTAGAAAACGGAGCCACCATCAAAGCCTGTGGTCCTGCTCCATGGAAGGCCTACTTCTATGGTAGAATCGACTAGGAATTTTATTTTATTTTATTATAGCAGAATATATTTTATTTGAAGATTAAAGGGATTCGGAACTTGAATTTCCTTAGCTTTAATTAGTTCACCACTTATCAATTGATGAACAGAACTTTTTAAAAATTTTAAATTTATTTTAAAAGCTTTAATTTAATATTTTTTGTATTTTTTATTATTTTTATTTGTTAAATATAAAACTACACACCACAATTTTAACCACCCCAAGACCTGAAACTAAATATCCTTTTCAATTTGGTTACTAAAGTGCCCAGAATTCTTTAATTGATTTACTATCCAAAATATACTTTTTGTTTTTGTTTTTTTTTTTACAGAAATCTTGCCCAAAACAACAACATTTTATTAAATAAAAATTGTATTAAGGATGAAGTTTTTTCCTATTATTTTTTATCCAATAGAAGTTCCATCAAGTTTTACATTATAACCTTTTCTTAAATAAAAACACAAAATAAAATAAAGCTTTTCTAAAATGAAATTCAGAATATATCCTCATTAAAACAGGGCAAAGCATGAAACTTGCAGCTAGAATCTTTAGAACATGGATGGGTAATGTGTGGTCAGTTCCTATTGCGAGCTTTCGATGGTGTGGCTGAAAAGTGTTAAAAAATAATATAAATAATATTTTTAAAATTATATTTATTTTTATATTTCAAAAATATTTTTTTAAATTAAAATTTATTTTTACTTTAAATTTTTTTAATATTTTAAATCGTTTTGATATGCTAATATTAAAAATAATTTTTAAAAATAAAAAATATAGATAAATCAAATATAAAATCTGGATTTTTCTTTTTTTATATGTATTAAGTTTCAGTTATTATTTTTTTTTGTTGATGGTTATTTTGTTGATTGATTTTATGTTTTTTTTTAATTATTGATTTGATGTGATGTGCCCTTTATTTAAGTTAAGGGATTTTGTTAATTGGATTGTAATATTATTTTGAATTTGAAATCTGTTGATTTTTTTTGTGCTGATAAACCCTTATTTGTTCACGGCGATCTTGAATGACAAAATATTATTAATTTCAATTAATAACGTCTTCATAAAGGCTAAAAGGATGTTTATGAGATTTTGATATTTTAGTTGAGAAACCTCAACAGTTCATTTTCTTATACATGTTTTTGTTTTCAAGTAACAAAAAATACTTAATTGGCTGTTTTATGAGAAGTTTTGAAAATTACATCTCTCTAATTTTCTTAATTTTATGCTCTCTTTTTTATGAGAAGTATTACAGTAATAAAACAACAATCAATTTGAGAAAATTATTTAAACAATTACAACAAATTAAAACTACGAAAAAATATATATTTTATTCTCATTACAAATTTTGCATTTCAATTTTAATAGATTATAATCTTAGGGATATGAGCTATCTTAGGCCAGTCCTCTCCTAAATCTTTCTCACACCTTTTCTCCAAATTTGGACAATCCCAAATGGTAAGAGATTGGAGAGAAGTGAGATGTTGGATACTCTCTGGCAATGAATTCAGCTCTGGACAATTAACAAGATCCAAATCCTCAAGTACCCTCAGATGCCGCACTCCCTCTGATAGAGATGTGAATTTATCACAATCTACAATAACTAACTTGCGAAGAGAAGATAAGCCACACAGCCCATTCATTGGCAGACAATTTAATCTTCCACAACACGCTATCCTTAAAACCTCCAGGGAATTGAGGTTACGAAGACCTTCCTCTGGCAAGCTTTCAAGTTTCCCGCAATCCCCAATCTTTAAGCTTTTAAGAGCAGAAAGGTTATCTAATACCCTATTTGACAAAGACTCCAGATCTGGCATCCCCCAAATGTCTAAGCTTTCAAGGAGGGTATGATTTTGCAAAAACCCATCGGGAAGCTCCCTCACATCGTCAATCTCTCTAATACGAAGAGAAGTGATGGAAGTGAGATTCCTAACTGACATCAGCGACGAAGCATTACCTCGCCGGATCTCTAATGATTTGACGGAGGGTATAATTGGTATTTCGTTCAACACAGGGCAATCGACTATCTCCAATTCTTGAAGGCGAGGAAAAGTACACGCAGCCCATTGCTCTAATCCCTCCATTGAATAGAAAGTCAGCGTCTCCAAAGATGGGAATGGATTCTGCCCATCTCCATACACATTGCTGTCAATACTCTTCACATCATCCAATCTCCATAATTTAAGATTCTTGAGGAACTGCAGTTTCCCCAATGGTGGAAGTCGTTCACAGTGATCACATCCTGATAAGCTTATCTCTACCAGATTTGGTAGCGTCATGTTCAAGTTCATCATCCAATTAGGAAATCTTGAACCTCCATATCCACATATCCTCAACTTCTTCAGATTTGAATGAGGTTGAAACCCTTCGAGGACCTCCTCGTTATTTACTTGAATAACACTCTTTCTTTGTTGCGGTGGCACAAATGGCCGAGGGTCAAAAAGGTAATCTCCATTACCATGCCAAGATAAAGTCAGTGATGAAAGAGCTGTCTTCAACTTCAAATTGGCACTTGTCGCATCTTTTAAATTCTTAGCATTCACAAGATCTGTGATACTCAATTCACCAGCAAGATTATTCAGCCCTTCCAGCTCATTTACTTGACGACCATTCTCTCCACCCACAATGAACAGGGTAAGTTTTCGCAGGAATATCAATTGCCCCATTCCAACAGGCATAAATCGAAGTGAACAACAACCCGTTATGTCAAGATAGACAAGATTTCTCATGTGCTTCATACCTTTTGGCAATTGGATGAGTTTTCTGCAACGTCTCAGATCTAGTGTCTGGAGGTTTTGGAGAGAGGTTGTACTTTCTGGCAGTGTTTTGATACTGGAGCCTGATACATCTAGATACCTTAGATGTTTCAAATCACAAATTGACTTCGGCAATTTCTTGGCCTGGATATTTCTTAAACTCAAGGCTCGATGTTTTCGACCAGGAATCTTTCCCCCTCCATACCCATACTGTTGATTCCTCACAAGAAGTGAGCGAAGTGATAGGACCTTGAGAACTTCAGAAGACGAAGCTACTTCTTTGTTATAAAAAGCTACATGACGGGCAGTTTTAGGAATTTCCAACTCCTCATCGCCTTCTGTACTCATATAGCATTCTTGTACTGCAATGGATTGTGCAAGATCATGCATAAGATCATGCATTTTACATGTTATGTTGCCAAATCCATCATCCTCGACCTCTTGCATAAATGACCTTCCCACTAGTTCATTGAATATCTCAATGCCTATAACGTGCAAATCCATTTCTCTTCTGCAAGAAATAAAACCATTTGCCATCCACAAAGCAACCAACTCCTCCCTACTCATCACGTGATCTTTTGGAAATATAGCGCAATACGCAAAGCATTGCTTCAAATGTGGTGATAGATTAGTGTAACTCAACCTCAAAGCAGGTAAAATCTTGCTTGCTTCTTCTCTTAGATCCCAAATCTCACTTTCTTTGACAGCTATCCACTGATCTTCATTATCTTTTAGCCGCATTAGGTTCCCGAGTGCCTTT